>Ga0208117_100044_pt1 | contig 138157 bp, 110 predicted proteins | sample LakWasMet26_LOW6_2_FD_183870 | JGI IMG/M metagenome (GOLD analysis project Ga0208117, IMG submission 183870) | Freshwater sediment methanotrophic microbial communities from Lake Washington under simulated oxygen tension - Sediment Metagenome... | ecosystem: Environmental > Aquatic > Freshwater...
TGTAAGCACCCGGTCAGGACCATCTTCCGCGACCGCGCCGGCGTCCTCAGCTTCGCCGCGTGACCGCCACCGCCCTCGTCCTTGTCGCCCTCTCGCTCCTCGTCGCCTGGCTCTTCGGGCTACGTCTCCGGCGTGCCCGTCTTCCAGTTCATCGGCAGCAGCGCGCGCAGCTGGTCGTCCGTGAGCCCGTCGGGCATCCGGTCGAGGACGTCTCGCAGGTACTGCCACGGGTCGATGCCGAGCATGTGGCAACACCCGCAGAGCGAGAGCACCGTGCAGAGTCGCACCGCCCCGGCGTCGCTCCCGGCGAAGAGATAGTTCTTCCGGCCCAGCGCGATGCGGCGATGTTGACGCTCCGCCTCACCGGTATCGACCGGCAGGTCGCCATCGAGCACGAAGAGCCCGAGTTGCATCCATCGATTCGCCGAGTACCGCAGGGCCACTCCGAGCGGCGTGCGCGGTGGCGCGCTTGGCCACATCTCGGTGATCCACTCCCGCAACGCCTCGAGCACCGGCGCGCTCTCCGCCTCACGCAGGACCTGCCGTTCCGCCGACGAGAGATCCTTCGCGCGACGCTCGATGTCGAAGAGCGTTCGGAAGTACCCCATCGCGACCGACGCCCGCAGGTCCTTGGCCTGGAACGCCTTCTCGAAGTACCGGCGCGCGTGCATCATGCAGCACTGCGGTGGTTTGCAGAGGACGGCGAGCTCCCGCGCGATGAGCCACTCGCCGTCCATGACGAAGCGGGGGATGGGCTTCGCCGGATCACTCGGGTTCGTCGAGGGGAGGAGCGTCGCGATCACCGACTGGAGACCGAGCTTCTTGCCGTGCTCGTAGCCATAGACCACGCCGAGACCGCGCACGGCCTGGGTCCAGATCGACCCGATGTGCAGGCCCTTGGGGTGATCGCGGTCGAGCACCGGCAGGATCGTCGCGTCGATCTCCACGGCGGGCGCCTGGAGCAGCCTCTCGCGCAAGACTGGAATCAATCGAGACAGCTTATCCGCGCCCGCATCCCACCATCCCTGGAGGGTCGAGTCGGCGAGGTCGAATCCCTCTCGCTTGAAGCGCCCGAGCTGTCGATAGAGCGGCATCTGGTCTTGCGCCTTCTCGACCAGGACGCGCGCCAGCATCCCCGGCCCCACCTGCGCGCCGGGGATCGGGCGGGCCGGCGCGTCGGCCTGCGCCACGCCCGCGTCGGGGCAGCTCGGGCAGGCGCCCTTCTCACACTCGAACACGCGCACGAAGATCGAGCCCGGCTCGTAGTCGATATACCAGCGACTCTCCACACCGAAGATGCGCAGTGGCTTCTGGCAACACGGGCAGGTGCGCTGCTCATCCGACAAGCCGACACGCTTCACGCGCTGGGGGAGATTGGCGGGCATCTCGCCGCGCCCGTGGGGCTTGCTCTTCCTCGGTGGATCGTTCGACGGGTCGGCCGCGGGCGGATCGGCCGCGGGTGCCTCGGTCTGCGCGGCCGCGACGTCGTCGAGGATGCCGTTGAGGATGCCCTGCTCGTCAGGCGCGAAGCGCTCGGAGCTTCGCCCGTAGAGCTTTCGTAGCGCCGCGAGGAGGCGGGTCTGCGTCGCCTCGTTGTGGTTGCGCAGGCGCGAGAGCAGGTCGAAGAGAAGGTCGAGCGCCCCGGTGGTGTCGCCCGCCGCGAGCATCCGCTCGATGTGCTCGCGCACGGCGTCGAGGTCGTCGGCGCGCTTGGGCAATGGGAGGTGGGCGGGTTGATCCATGGAGGACGGCGCGGATGTAGTCCCGCTGCCGCCTCCATGCAATGGATACTTCGACTCCGTTGTCGATTATCGAGAGTGGGTATCGTCGGGCGGAGTCCACCGCGCTCGACGGCGCGATCGGTGAAGGTCGATGCCTTCGAGGATCAGCGTGAGCTCGGGCGACTCGAGATCGAAGTGGGTGGCGCCAGGCGCGATCTCCCGCGGCAGGCGGAAGCAGCCGCGCTCAAGGCGCTTCGTGATCAGTACAAATCCAGTGCGGTCCCAGAAGAGTATCTTGATCTGATGTCGGCGCTTGCTGATGAAGCAGAAGACGTGTCCCGAGAGCGGCTGAAGTGCCATGTCGGAGAGCACCGTCCCGGCCAGCGAGTCGATGCCTCGACGTCCATCGACGGGCGTCGTGGCGAGGTAGATTCGAACCGAGGGCGGTAGCGTCAGCACGAGCGGACCTCGCGCAGGACGTCGAGCAGTCGGGTCAACGTCGCGACGTCGAACGAGGGCGGCACACGGACGACCGTGCCGTCGGGCAGGACGAGCTCGATCGGCGCGACAGCGACGGGTGGCGGTGCGGCCCGCGGAGGCACCTCGACGCGCACCGGCAGGAAGGTCACCGACGCCGGGGCGGGCCGTGGATCGGTCGCGGTGGCAGCGGCGCCGAGGCGCTTGCGCCACCAGCTCAGGCGGTTGCGCGAGAGGCCATGACGGCGCTCGAACTCGGCGAGCGGGAGCCCGCTGTGCTCGAACGCGAGGAGCAGTCGCCTGGCCTCGGCGGGCCGGAGATTGCGCGGACGACGACGATGCTGGGGCTTGGGGGACGGAGTCGGAGAACGAGCGGACTTCGGCATGGCGGACCTCCGGGTCGAACCATGCGAACGGGCCGAAGGGCATACGAGATGGCCTTCGCCGGGCGCTTACGATGCTTTGCCGGATTCGCCTGCGACGACGCCCACCCAACGACTGGCCGATGTGCCGCCGCAGCGGGCGCGGCGGGTTGGAGACGGGTGAGGCGTGGGCGGTCGGCACCATCGGCTTGTTGGGCACGCCCGACGTAGTAATGAGCCACGCGTTCGCACCGACGGGCGTCCGCAACGATGTCGGTTTCAGCGGCATCTGGCTCACTGATGGAATGACCCTTTCGGCCGGACCAACGTTCGAAGCGTCTTCAGCTTGCGCGGGCGATGCTTTGCCCACGCGATCTCTGAGCCATCGCCGAGCGCCTCGTAAATGGGGAGAAGCTCGGTGATTCCTTCAAACTCCCACTTCACGCGAACTCCCTCCGAGCCGCCGCGATACGGCTTCGTTTCCTGGCGTGCGACCTTGCTGGCCTTCACGTACGCCTCGTCGAGACTCTTCGCTTTGACCAGGATTGTGTTCTCCCACGACAAGAATCGCTCTTCAGGATCATCCCGCTTCTCGTCAGAAAGCTCGACGAATCGAAGCAGATACGACGCCAGATACCAACCGACAGGCGAAACGTTCTTGTCGTGGGTCACCGCACGCACTCCCTGTGGCTGCCCAACATCGCAATCGGTAGTATCCCCGCTGCATATCCCCATAAAGGGCGCTGCTATGCAGCCGCTGCCTATCTCCCTAACAGCCCTTCCCGCCCGAGGCAACCTCCCCGCGCCCCCGCCGATAAGGCCGCGCGCAGCCTTCTTCCGCGCGCCACCGGGAGCCCCGCCATGACCCTCTTCGAAGCCGTCACCGCCACGATCCGCAGACTCCACTACTCGCCGCGCACCGAGGAGGCGTACCTCCACTGGGTCCGCGAGTTCATCCGCTTCCACAACCGGCGTCACCCGCGCGAGATGGGCGCCGCCGAGCTCACCGCATTCCTCAACGACCTCGCGGTCCGCCGACGCAGCTCGGCGTCCACGCAGAACCAGTGCCTCTGCGCGCTGGTCTTCCTCTACCGCAAGGTACTCGAGATCGAGATGCCCGCCCTCGAAGGCCTCGAACGCGCGCACCGCCCCGACCACCTCCCCAACGTCCTCTCTCGCCGCGACGTCCTCGCGCTGCTCGACCGGCTTCAACCGCCCTTCCGTCTCCTCGGCGAGATCCTCTACGGCTCCGGGCTCCGCGTACAGGAAGCTCTCTCCCTCCGCGTGAAGGACATCGACCTCGATCGCCATCAGATCACCGTCCGTCGCGGCTAAGGGGGCGCACGACCGCGCCGCCCTCCTGCCCGCCCGCGCCCGGGAGGGCCTGAGCGCGCAGATCGAGCTCGTTCGCCGACACCACCTCGCAGAGCTCGCCGCGGGCCGCGGCGAGGTCGACCTCCCCCACGCGCTCCGCACGAAGATGCCGGGCGCTGCGACGAGCCTCGCGTGGCAGTACCTCTTCCCCGCATCGCGCCCCTGCATCGAAGCCGCGACCGGGCGGCTGGTGCTCTACCACCTCCACGATACCGCCCTGCAGAAGGCCATTCGCGACGCCGCCGCGGCCGCCGCCCTCGACAAGCGCGCCACCTGTCACACGCTCCGCCACAGCTTCGCCACGCACGTCCTCGAAGCCGGAACGGACATCCGCACCATCCAGGCCCTGCTCGGGCACAAGGACGTCCGCACCACGATGATCTACACGCACATCGTCGACCGCGGCCCGCTGGGCGTCGTGAGCCCCCTCGACCGCTGACGCTTCGTGCCTGGTCCTCGCCCCGTCGCCCATGTACGGAACCCATCGCCACGGCCGCAGTTCTCGTCGGGTCAACGCCTCAGTGCGCGCCTCGAGCTCGGAGTACGGGCGCGAGGCCGTCGGCGGGCGCTTCTCCGGTACGACCGCGAGGCCGACGGCGAGGAGTCCCCGGTACGACCGCGAGGCCGTCGGTAGCCGGGAGCCAGACCCTGAGCGTCAGCGAGGGGTAGAGCCCACCCACGCCCTCCCAATGCGGCCTCGCCCGGAGGGTAGCGACCGACCACGGCTTCCCAGCGCGCCTCAGCGGCTACGCGCTCCGAAGCCGAGTACCGTTCGTCGTCGGCTCCCCACCCGATGACGTCACTCGTCGTGACGAAGACGCACCAGCCTGACGTGGTCGCTCGCTCCCCTCCGGGCGAGGCCGCATTGGGTAGGCCTGGGTGGGCTCTACCCCTCGCTGACGCTCAGGGTCTGGCTCCCGGCTACCGACCGCCTCGCGGTCGTACCGGGGACTCCCCGTCGTCGGCCTCGCGCTCGCACCGGGGACTCCCCGTCGTCGGTCTCGCGCTCGTACGGCCGCGCTCCCGCCACCTCCCGACGTCCGGAGCCCCGAGCTCCCGACGTCCGGAGCCCCGAGCTCCCGACGTCCGGAGCCCGCTCACCCCTTCGCCAGCGCCTTCTCCACCTGCGCCCGCGACAGCACCACCCTCACCTCCTCGCGCCCGACGCTCACCTCCGTCGCCGACACCCCGCCCGCCCGCAGGATCGCCCGCACCCCCCTCTCCACCGCCCCCTCGGCCTTCGCCTTCGCCTTCGCCGCGGGCGTCTGCGGCCCCTTCGCGCGCTGTGCCTTCGCCGCCGCGACGATCGCCCTCACCGGCGCCTGCGCCGCGGGCTGACCCTCGACGGTGCCTCGCTCGATGAGCTCCGCCGCGGAGTCGGGCTCCGGCGTGGCGCTCGCGAGCGCGATCAGCGCGTAGGCCCGCTCCTGCCCCGCGGCCAGCGCCTGCTCCCGAGGGACGTGCTTCACGATCGCCAGCAGCTTCATCGCCTGCGTGACCGACAGCAGCTTCGTCGCCCCGAGCCACGCCTCCAGGCTGGCGTGCTCCGCCGCCGCGTACAGCTTGCGCCGCAGCACCTCCGAGAGCGCCTCGCCCACGTCGTAGAAGCTCTCCACCACCGTCACGAGCCTGCGCCGGATGAGCGCCTCCAGCGCCTTCAGCCTCTTCTTCTGCTCGGCCAGCGCCGCCTCCTTCGTCGCCGTGATGAGCTTCGCCCGGCCGCCGCCCGCCCCCGTCTTCGACTTTGCCATCCGTCGATCCTCCTGCACCGAATCATCGCCGCGCCGCCGCGGACGAATCAACGCTCGCCTCCCCATCGACGCAGCGGCCCCCTCGCGCTCGTGCTCCGCATCCCAGCCTCGCGCATCGCCCTTGCGCCCGGACGCCGCGCGGTGTAGCGACCCGCGGCAGATGGAGAGGAGCGGGCGCTCGCCGGAGGTTCCCTGGTGAACCTCGGGAGGAAAGTCCGAGCTCCGCAGGGCAGGATGCTGGCTAACGGCCAGTGGGAGCGATCCCGAGGACAGTGCAACAGAGAAAGACCGCCGCACGCCGCGAGGCCACTGCGGTAAGGGTGAAACGGTGAGGTAAGAGCTCACCGCGGCGCTGGCGACAGCGACGGCACGGCAAACCCCATCCGGAGCAAGACCCAATATGGAAGCGATGCGGGTCACACCGCGGGAGACCTGGAGCCCGGTCGATGCTTTCGGGTTGGTCGCTAACGATGTCGCGAGCAATCGTCGACGCTAGAAGAATGAGCGCCCCCGCACGGTGAGCGATCGCCGCGCGGGACAGAACTCGGCTTACAGCCCTCTCCATCTCCGAAGACGCCTCGGGCCCCGGCAACGGGTCACCCGGGGCGTCGGCGGTTCTGGCCTCCCATCACCGGGTCAGCCGGGACACCAGCGCCGACAACGCGTCGAGCTCGATGGGCTTCACCAGGTGCGCGTCGAAGCCCGCCTCCTCGGAGCGCCGACGGTCGCTGTCCTGACCGTAGCCGGTCACCGCGACCAGCTTGATGCCCCCGAGACCCTCGATCGCCCGCAGCCGGCGCCCGAGCTCGTAGCCGTCCATCACCGGCAGCCCGATGTCGAGCAGCGCGAGCTGCGGCCGCCGCTCCGCCGCCAGGCTTAGCGCCCCGGGACCATCGTGGGCCTTGCTCACGTCATGCCCCATCGTCGCGAGCACGTCCGCCAGCAGGTCGGCCGCGTCGTCGTTGTCGTCCACCACCATCACCCGCACCGGGCTCGACGTGCGGCCGCCGAGACCCCCGTCGGGTAGCGAGGTGGGCGCGGTGACCTCCCCTTCGAGCCCCGGGAGCCGCACGCAGAACTCGCTGCCCGCGCCGACCCCCTCGCTCCGCACCGAGACCTCGCCGCCGTGCAGCGCGACCAGGCTCTTCACGATCGCCAGCCCGAGCCCGAGGCCCCCCTGCGCCCGGTCGAGGGCCTGCGTCTCCTGGGTGAACATCTCGAACACCCTCGGCAGCATCTCCGGCGCGATGCCGATGCCCTCGTCGCGCACCCGCAGCTCGATCGACCCGCCCGACCGCGACGCGCGCACCCCGATGCGGCCCCCCTTCTCCATGTACTTGGCGGCGTTGTTGAGGAGGTTGGCGACCACCTGCGCGAGGCGCACCGCGTCGCCCCGCACCATCAACCCGGCGGGAACGTCGACGTCCAGGTGGTGCGCGCGCTGCTCGATGAGCGGCATCGCCATCTCCACCGCCCGGGTCGTGACCTCGGCGAGGTCGAGCCGCTCCAGCTTCAGCTCGACCTTGCCGCGGGTGATGCGAGAGACGTCGAGCAGGTCGTCCACGAGGCGGACCACGTGCTTCACCTGCCGCTCGACCACCGCGATCTCCTTCGACGGCCCGCCGCGCATCTTCATCAGCGCGACCGCCGTCAGGATCGGCGCCAGCGGATTGCGGAGCTCGTGCCCCAGCATCGCCAGGAACTCGTCCTTCGAGCGGTTGGCGCGCTCGGCCTCCGCGAGGGCCCGCTCGTTCTCGCGGTAGAGCCGGGCGTGCTCGATGGCCACCACCGCACGCTCGGCGAGCGCCGTCGCGAGCGCGAGGTCTTCGGGCCCGTAGCGGCGCTGCGACTCCGCGGTGGCGAAGCTCAGCGCGCCGATGGTCGCGCCGCGCACCGAGAGCGGCACCGAGAGGTAGGAGCGCAGCCCCAGCGCGCGGAGGAGCTTCTGGTGCTCCGGGTCGCTCGCCGCCGCCTCGACGGCGGCGACGGGGATGTCCGACACCATCTCCGACTGGCCCGTGCGGATGACGTTCCTCGCGCCGCCGGGCGTGCCGGGGCGGCTCGGGTAGCGGCGGTCGAGCTCCTCCAGCAGGGCGATCTTCGCCGGGTCGACGTGCGCGATCGCGAGCCTCACCACCCGGCCGTCTTCGACCAGGTCGACCGCCGCCCAGTCGGCGATGTCCGGCACCGCGAGCTTCACCACCCTCGCGAGCGTCTCCGCGTAGTCGATCGACGAGCCAAGCTCCTGCGCGGCGCGGGCGATGAACCCCCCGCGCACCTCGTCGCGGCGGCGCTGCGTGACGTCCCGGAGCAGAGTGATCACCGAGTCGGGCTTCCCCTTCGCGTCGTAGAGCGGCTTGGAGCGCACGACGGTCCAGTGCTCCTCGCCGGTCGCGGGGACCCTGAAGAGGAGCTCCCGCTCGACCGCCACCCGGGTGCGGAGGGCGTTGCGCCCTGGCATCTCCTCCGGGGGGAGGGCCTGGCGGCGCTCGTCGAAGACCTCGAAGCGCTGCGCCCCCTTTGCTCCCTGCGCCCGGAGGAGCGCGTCGACCGAGGGGTAGCCCAGGATCTCCGCGGCGCCCTCGTTGGCGTAGAGCGCACGGCCCGCGACGTCCTGCACCACGATGCCGTCGTCGACGCCGTCGAGGACGGCGTGGAGCTTGTCGAGCGCCGCCCTCCCCTCCCGAAGGCGCGCGACGGTGCGCTGGCGGCTCCTGGCCACCCTCGCCGTCACCACCGTGATGGTGACCGCCTCGACGAGGAAGACTGCGAGTTGCGATCGGTCGCCGCCCCAGTCGAAGCGAGGCGTCACCAGGAAGTACTGCCCGAGCAGCGCCGCGAGCGCCGTCATCACCAGGCCGGCGCGCAGCCCCCCGTACCAGGCGGCCAGGAGCACCGCCGCGGGGTAGAGCAGGAAGAGCGTCGGCCTGCCCCCGCGGGTGTCGAAGAAGAACGAGACGAGGGTCAGCAGCACCAGGGACACCGCCGCGACCGCGAGGCCTCGCGCTCCGGAGGGGAGCGGCTCGCCTTCGGGGCCGTCGACGGATTGGGGACGCGGCTGGTGGTGCATCCGGTGGCTTCGAGGAGGAGGAGGCGTTGCGGCAGCGAACAGGCGGTCACGGCTCACATAGAGCCGTCAGCCGCCCTCGTCGCGGCCGATTCGTCCGCCCGGTCCCCGTCGCGCCCGGATCACTCCACGACGCGACGCACGGTCCCCTCGTCCGCGAGGTCGACCTGCAAGGGGAAGAGGGGCTCGGTGCCGTCGGCGAGCCGCACGATCTCGGTGAAGGGCTGCTCGAACAGCTCCGGCGCCCGCACCCCCGAGAGCACGAGCACCCAGCGGCCATCGTCGAGCTCCAGCACGCTCCCCGGAGGATAGCGCCCCACCCGGTTGACGAAGAGCTGCAGCAGCTCGGGGTCGTACTCGGTGCCTCGCGCGGCGTACATCCGGGCGAGCGCCGTAGGCGGCGACATGATGGGCCCGCCGGAGCGGTACCGGGTGAGCGTCTCGAAGTCGTCCGCGATGTGGATGATGCGTGCGAAGAGCGACGCCCCGCCGGGCGCGTTGAAGGGCCGGTGGTGCTCCAGGCAGGCCAGCATCCGGTGGATGCGCGCCTCGTGGAACCCCCGCTGCGCCAGCAGGCTGCGCACCGCGGCGCTCCCGTGTCGGCTGAAGGGCGGGGGGTACCCGTCCTCGTCGGTGGCATAGCCGAGGTCGTGGTAGCAGGCCGTCACGCCCAGGTCGGCGAGCGTCGTGTCGGGCAGGCCCAGCTCCCGACCGATGAGCACCGCCAGCATCGCGACCTGCGAGCTGTGCCGCGAGAGGGCGTGGGTGCTCTTGTCGAAGCGAGCCCGGGCGAGGCCCTCCTCCTCGCTCTGCGCGGGGAGGTCGACCATCTCGTTGATCATCTTGCGCACGGGCAGCGGGTTGGCCGCGCGGCCCGAGGCGAGGCCCTCCCAGAGCCCGTCGACGACGCCCGCCGCGCGGTGCATCACCGCCCCGACGTTCTGGTCGATGCGTCGGCGCTCGTCCTTCATGCGGAAGCGAAACACCGGGAGCAGCTCGAGCGCGCTCATCCCCGCGGCCTCGAAGGCCGCCTGGAGCGCCGCGCGAGGCTGCGCGCCGACCGGGTCGGCCATCGCCCCGACGACGATCTTGCGCCACTGGTCCATGGTGAGCGTGGCGTGCAGGTTGAGCCCGCCCACCTCGTGGCGCAGCCAGAGCGCCGCGAAGTTGTCCCCGGGCTCGACCCTCTCGTCCAGCCGCAGGCGCTGGTCGTTCACGTAGACCTGATCCTCCACCATGATGACCTGCACCATCCCGAGCAGGTCGCGCAGCGCCGCGAGCGAGCGCTCGAGGTCCCTCAGCGGCGCCTCGAAGGCCATGTTGCGGGTGTCGTGGAAGCGGGTCATCCGCATCGCGCCGGTGAGCATCCGCACGAACTGCTCCCCCAGCTCCCGCACCTTCGCCGCGAGCTCGCGGTCGTCCCCTGCGCGCGCCCGGTCGAGCGCCTTGCCGACCTCCCGCTGCGCCTCGCCCACCTCGTCGAGCCCGCTCATGACGCCTCGCCCGCCGCCGAGCGCTCGGCGATCGCGCTCTCGATCACCTTGCGCATCGCCTCCGTCGCCGCCCCGGCGGCCATCTCCCGCAGGATCGCGTCGGCCTCCTCGGACGGGTGCCTCGCCAGCCCCGCGGCCGCCGCCCTCGCCTTCGCCCCGTGCTCGTCGTTCTTCATCAACCGCTGGATCAACCCCGCCGGCCTCGACCACTCGCGAAAGGCCTCCATGGCCCGCGCGGCGTCGACCAGGGTCATGGCCCGCCCCACGGCGGCCATCTCCTCGGGCGACGAGCGCAGCTCCGCGCGGTGTTCGGCGTGGCGCTGGAGCAGCGTGAAGGCCCCGGGCTCGCGGTGCTCACCGATCGCCTCGACGGTGCGCACCCGCAAGAGCTCGCTCGTCGATCGCAGCAGGTGCACCAGCACCCCTCGGGTCGAGGCGTCGGTGCGCGCCGACGCCGTCAGCCGGAGGAACTCCATCTGCAGCTCGTCGTCGTCGCCGGAGATGAGCGTCGAGGCCACCAGCGCCGGGGCGTCGGGCAGTCGCTCGGAGAGGGCGCGAAGCAGGTCGGCCGCGAGGCTCCCGCGCACCTCCCGCAGCCGGGCGATGACCATGTCCGCGCGCGCCGGGAGGTAGCCCTCGAGCAGCTCTCGCAGGATGCGCCGGTCGTTCTCCGCGCGCTCGGTGCCCAGCAGGTCGAGGAGCACCGGGAGCGGATCGTAGGGCAGCGCGGCGAGCAGCTGCTTCAGCTCCGCGGGGGCCGACGGAGCATCGTGCGGCACCGAGCGCACCAGCTTCTGTAGCGCTCGCGCGTCGAAGAAGCCCGACACCAGCGGACCGAGCTGCTCGGCGAGCTCGGGGTGCCCGTCGGCGAAGTCCGCCAGCACGTCGTAGAGGGCGCGGAGCTGCTGCAGCCGGCTGTCCGAGAGCAGGAAGTCCCGCGCCTCGCGCACCAGCGGCGCGACCTCGTCGAAGCCCAGCGGGTCGGTCGGGTCGCCCGCCACCGCGAGGAGCTGGCGGGTGAGGTCGATGGTGACCTGCGGCAGCCTGGGAGAGGCGCACTCCGCCACCAGCGTGGCGCGGGCCTCCTCGGAGACCTCCGCGGGCGCTACGCGCTGCGGTGACGGCAGCTCCGGCGCCGGGAGGTCGAAGTCCGCCGGGACCTTCACGGACGCGGCGATCGCGAAGCCGCCGCTCGGGCGCTCGCCGCCGGGGACCTCGTCGTCGTCGTCGTCGGGGACGAAGCCCTCGATGGACTCGATGGAGATGTGATGAAACCCGGCCTTCCAGAGCAGGGTGACCAGGTCGTCCTCGTCGTGCCGCACCCCCACGAAGCGGATCGACAGGATCTCCAGCAGCTTGGTGAGCTCCTGCCAGGTGGTGTCGGCGTCGAGGGTGATCTTCCGCACGCCGTCGCGGAAGAGCTTGAGCGCCAGCGAGCGCTCCCGCTCGCGCTCGATGTAGACCACCTCCTGGTCGAGCACGAGCTCGAAGGGCCGCACCGTGAGCGGCAGCTCGCCATACCGGGAGAGGTACTCGACGAAGGCGCCGCGGAGCGCGTCGAGGAAGCCCCGCACCGCCTGGTTGCTGGGGTCGTAGATCAGGTAGCTGCGCGAGGCGCGCGCGAGGGCCAGCATGCACGCGTGGGCGGCGACGGCGCGCTCGGTCCCCTGGAGCGCGGTCTCGCCCTCCGCCTCCGCGGGCGGCGAGGAGAGCCGCGCCGGGAGGGCGCTCCCCGCCGGTCGCTCGGAGAGCCGGAGCGGGGGCAGCGACGCGTACGCGGAGTCGCCCGTCGAGGGGGCCGAGCGTGCCAGGCTCTTGGGCGGCGCCGTGGGCCTGGGCGGCGCCGTGGGCCTGCGCGGCGCGACCGTGGGCGCGCGGGCGGGCGTCGCGGTGAAGAGATCATCGAGCTCGAAGCGCTCGGGCACCGCAGCGGGCGGCGGAGGGAGCGTGAAGATCTCGTCGGACGGAGCCGGGGCCCTCGAGAGCGGGCGCGAGGGACGGTCTGACTGCGCCAGGGGAGTCGCGGCCGTCGGGGGAGCGACGGCGCGGGAGGGGCGAGGCGGCGGCGACGTCCGGGCCTCGGGGCGAGGCGGCGCGGCGGTCGGCGGTCGGAGCGCCAGCGGCTCGGCGCGGGGCAGCGAGGACGACGACGGAGAGCGAGGCGGCGCGAGCGAGAGCGGCGAGCGCGACGCCGGGGCTACCGGCAGCTGCGGGTCGCTCGGTCGGCGAGGCGGCGCGAGCGTGAGGGACTTCGCGGGAGGGGCCGAACCGAGCGGCGGGTGATAGGGAGGCAGCACCGGGAGCGACTCGACGGACTTCCGACGAGGCGGCGCGCCGATGGGCAGCGGCGGCTGCTGCGCCGAGGGAGCGGCCGCGCGCTCGTCACCCGTCGGGGGCTCGGAGCCATCTCGTTTCTCCATCGTCAGCGATGACCTCCAGGGCCCCCCTGAGGTAGCGCGTCCCCAGGGCCCGGAGCAAGTGCCGCCGTCGGGCGATCAGTAGTCGACCACCGCGTCGAAGCCCGCGTCGCTCTGCAGCGGCAGGGCCACCGTCCGCTCGCCGCGGCCGTAGAGGAAGCGGTAGCGGGCGAGGTTCTGCACCACGCGCCGCACGTAGGTGCGGGTCTCGTCGAAGGGGATGTGCTCGACGAAGGCGTCGACGTCCTCGTTGCCGTGCTCGCGCATCCAGCGGTTCATGGCGCCGGGGCCTGCGTTGAAGCTCCCGATGGAGCGGGGCAGCACCGCCCGGTACTGGCGGTAGAGCCGCCCGATGTAGTGCCCCGCCACCCGGATGTTGTACTCGGGCTCGAAGAGGCGCTCCTCGGTGAAGGGGATGCCGAGCTCCTGGGCGACGCGCCTCGTGGTGGGCGGCACCATCTGGAGCAGCCCGATGGCGCGCGCGGTGGAGACGTCCCTGGCGTTGAAGCCGCTCTCCTGGCGCATGATCGCGAACAGGTAGTCGCGCGGCAGCCCGTTGGCGTCCTCCGCGGCCTCGACCAGCGGGGCGAAGGGGCGGGGGAAGCCGGCGTCCCAGATCCAGCGCGTGGTGGCGGAGGGAAGGTCGTCGAGGGCGTCGGCGTGCCGGGAGGAGAGCAGGAAGGCCCTGCGCGCGTCGCCGAGCGAGAGGTACGCCCCGGCCATCACCTCGTCGGCGCGCTCCCGGGGGAGCGTCGCGCGCAGCGAGTCCTCCTCGGCGACGAGGACCTCCGCGGCCTCGCGGTCGAAGCCGAGCGCGGCGAGCCATCGGGCCCTCGGAGGGAGGGTGAGCGCGGGACGGGGACGCGCCTCGGGCGGAGCGGGCATCGGGTCGGGCGCCGCCCCCTGGGCCCTCAGCCGGGCCTGCGAGAGGAGCGCGTACCAGGTGAGCGGGCGGTGCTCGATGAGCCCTCGCCACGCCGTCACCGCCGCGGAGGGGTCGCCCCCGCGCAGCTTCGCCACGGCGGACCAGTACCTCCCACGACCTCGCTCCAGGTGGTGCGTCGCCAGCTCGCTCGATCGCGCGAGCGGCTCGACGGCCTCGGCGAAGCGCCCGGCGGAGTAGAGCGTCCACCCGAGGTGCCAGGCCGCGTCGACCCTCAGTCGCGAAGGCGCCTCGGGCCGATCGCGAAGGAAGGCCCTCCACCGCGAGACCGCCTGCTCTCCCCGCGCGTGCCGGGACTCCAGCCACGCCGCGCGGAAGGCGGCCTCGTCGCTCCAGCGCCCTCGCAGCGAGCGGGCGACGGCGTCGTAGGCGCGCACGGCGTCGTCGTCCTGGTCGGCGCGGGAGAGCGCCCGGGCGGCCATGAAGGCGTCCTCGTCGCGGTCGGCGTTGAGCGGGTTGCGCGCCGCCGCGGAGAGCCAGCGGTGCGCCTCGGGGTACCTCCCCCTCGCCCCGAAGAACGCCCTCCCCAGCAGGTGCGTGCGCCTCGCCTCCTCGCGCCCCTCGAGCGCCGGGATCGACTGCAGCGACTCGATGGCCTCGGCGTGGCGCGCCCTCGAGAGGAGCACCCCGGCCCGCTCCATGGACTGCGCGGCCGTGAGCGGTCGCCCCGCCCTGGAGAGCGCCGCGAGCGCCTCGGCCCCGGCGGCGGTGTCGGGCTCGGCGATCGCCAGCCGTCGGCGAGCCTCCTGGGCCGCGGCTTGATCGGCGGCGGCGTCGAGGGCCTCGGCGGCGAGGCGCCACGCCCTCGCCCGGTCGATGCCCGAAGGCGGGTGCGCGACCCACGGGCGCATCGCCGCGGCGGCCCACGACCGGTCGCCCGCGGCCCAGGCCTCGAGCACGGCCATGGTGCGATCGCGGGCGCCTCCGCCTCGGGCCGCGAGGGACTCATAGGCCGCCCGGGCGTCGGCGTGGCGCCCCACCGCGGCGAGGGCGGAGGCCTCCATCCGTCGGACCTCGAGCGAGAGCGCGGGCAGCTCGCCGGCGAGGCCCGGCAGGCGGGCGAGCGCCCTCGCCGGGTCGCCGAGGTCGAGCGCGACGCGGGCCGCGATGAAGCGGGCCTCGGGGCTCGACTGCACCGAGGCGGGGAGGCGCTCGAGGGCCGGGAGCACCGCGGCGCGGTCGCCCGAGCGGACGAGCGCGACCACCGCGGCGAGCGAGGGGGGCGCGGCGGGCTCGACCCCGGCGTCGTCGTCGAGGGCGGCGTCGGGGGCCGCGGGTGGGCGAGCGATCGGCGGGGAGGCGCGGCGGGTCGGCGGGGCGGGCGGGTCGCGCACACACCCGAGGAGCGAGAGCCCGAGGAGCAGAGGCAGGCTTCGGAGGCGCTTCGCCACGGTCCCTGACCGGGTATCACACCGCCGCCCCGGCGTGGAGCGCCGTGCCGTGACGACGGCGAGCGGCGACGCGGCGGTCGCGTGGTAGCGTGCGGCGTGCGGTGCACGGAATGACGGCCACGGCGGCGAGCGCAGAGCAGGTCCCGAACGATCCCTTCCGGCTGGTGGGCACCCGCCTCGACGGGAAGTACGCGGTGGAGTCGGTGGTCGCCGAGGGGGGCTTCGCGGTGGTCTACCGCTGCGCGCACTCCGAGCTCCAGAAGACGGTCGCGCTGAAGGTGCTGAAGATCCCAGCGCACCACGCGCAGTCCGAGCGCGGCGAGTTCTTCCGGAAGTTCGCCAACGAGGCGCGCACCATCGCGCGCATCGACCACGAGGCCATCGTGCGCGTGCTCGACTTCGGCAGCTCCATCATGCCGACGGGCGACCTCGCGCCGTGGATGGCCCTGGAGTGGCTGGAGGGTCAGACCCTCGAGCACGACCTCGACGCGCGCGCCGAGACCGGCACCGCGGCCCGTTCCCCGGCGGAGTGCCTCGCGCTGCTGCGACCGGTCATCGAGGCCGTGGCGCTGGCCCACGAGGAGGGCATCGCCCACCGCGACATCAAGCCCGGCAACCTGATGATGGTGACCAGCCGTCGCGGCGACGTGAGGGTGAAGCTCCTCGACTTCGGCATCGCGAAGGTGATGACCGACGACGACCGGGCGCCGTCGCCGGGGCAGACGTCCACGCAGCCGCACCTCCAGATGTTCTCGCTGGAGTACGCAGCGCCCGAGCAGCTCAGCGGCACCCGCACCGGGCCGTGGACGGACGTGCACGCGCTCTCGCTGGTGCTCACGGAGATGCTCACCGGAGAGCAGCCCTACGAGGGCGACGACTCGGTGGAGATCTTCTCCGAGGCGCTCAGCCGACGACGCCCTACGCCCGCCCGCTGGGGCCTCGACGTGGGCCCCTGGGAGGCGGTGCTCCAGCGCGCGCTCGCGCTGCGGCCGGCCGACCGCTACCCCGACGCTGGATCGTTGCTGAAGGCCCTGCTCGCCGAGGTGCCGCAGCAGGCCGCGTGGAGGGAGGGCCTCTCGGTTCCGCCTGCGCCCTCGTCCGATCGCCCTGCCCCGGCGCCAGCGCCCGTCCCGTCACCAGCGCCCGAGGTCGAGCCTGCGCCGCGAGACTCCGACCGGATCACCGAGCTGCTCCCGCAGCCTCCCCGTAGGTCTCCCCCGCGCGCCTCCATCGAAGACGACCCCGAGCCGGTGCGCCTTCCGATCAACCGCATCGGCTGGCTCGGCTGGGCCGCGGGCCTGCTGGTGATCGTCGGCGTCGTGGTCGCGCTGATCGCGACGCGACCACCCGCGGCGTCCCGACCGCCGACGCCTCCGCCGATCGCCGCCCGCCCGCTTGCAGCTCCGCCCGCGCCCGCCCCTGAAGCTCCGCCCCCGCCGGCACCTGCGGCCGCGACTGCGCCCGCACCGGAGGCCCCGTCGGCGGCGCTCCCCGATGTGCCTGCGGTCGCTGCGCCGACACCCGCTCCGGCGGTCGCCCCCGTGGTGGTCGCTGCGCCTCCGCCCGCCGCCGCGACCGCCCCTCGGGTCGCGCCGACGCGCGCTCCGGTGCGCCGCGCGCGACCAGCCGGGGAGTCGGGCGGACGCATCCCCATCGAGTGATCTCCTCGGTCGGCGATCGGCGATTGCGCGCCTCGGTCTGGCGATCGGATCGCGATGCCCCTATGGTTGCTCGCCCCGTCAGGGCGGTCCCCCTCCAACGACCGCGCGGGTGTTAAGCGCAACATGAACCAGGACTTCGGCGTCAATCAGGCATTCGTGGAGGAGCTCTTCCTCCGCTACCAGGAGAACCCCTCGACCGTTGGCGAGCGCTGGCGCACCTACTTCGACGGGCTCCAGACCCAGGCCGGCCACGTCGTCGCGCCCTCCGGCAACGGTCACCCGGTCAGCAACGGCAACGGCCACGGCGTCGTGGAGATTCCGCCGCACCAGAAGCTCAGCATGGCGCCCATCGGGGTCGACGCCGAGCTCGCGCAGCGGGTCAACCAGCTCATCCACGCCTACCGCCTCCGCGGTCACCTCTGGGCCTCGCTCGACCCGCTCGGGCTCGTCCAGCTCCCGCCGCGAGAGCTCACGCCCGACCGCTACGGCATCAGCGACGCCGAGCTCGACGCGCGCGTCCCCACCGGCGACCTCGGCGGCCTCGGCCACGACGCGACCGTGCGGGCCATCGTCGAGCGCCTCGAGGAGACCTACTGCCGCAGCATCGGCGTGGAGTACATGCACGTCGAAGAACTCCAGATGCGCGCCTGGCTGCGCGAGCGCATGGAGTCGAGCGCCAACCGCCTCGACCTCGACGCCGACGAGCAGCTCCACATCCTCGGGCGGCTCATCGACGCGGAGATCTTCGAGCAGTTTCTGCACACCAACTTCACCGGGGCGAAGCGCTTCTCGCTGGAGGGCGGCGAGTCGCTCATCCCCCTGCTCGACCTGATGCTCCAGCGCTCGGGCGAGCTCGGCGTCGAGGAGGCCGTCATCGGCATGGCCCACCGCGGCCGCCTCAACGTGCTCTGCAACATCATGCAGAAGTCGCCGAAGGACATCTTCGCGCACTTCTTCGACAAGCACCCCGAGCACAGCATGGGGCGCGGGGACGTGAAGTACCACCTCGGGTACTCCTGCGACCGGCCCACGGCGCAGGGCTCGATGCACCTCTCGCTGGCCTTCAACCCGTCGCACCTGGAGTTCGTCAACCCGGTGGTGACCGGGCGCGTGCGCGCCAAGCAGGACCGGCGCGGCGACACGCAGCGCCGCCAGGTGGTGCCGCTCCTCATCCACGGCGACGCGGCCTTCATCGGCCAGGGGGTGGTCGCCGAGACGCTCAACCTGATGAGCCTGCGCGGCTACGCCACCGGCGGAACGCTCCACGTCGTGGTCAACAACCAGGTGGGCTTCACCACCAACACCGAGGACGCGCGCTCGACCCGCTACGCCACCGACCTCGCGAAGATGCTCGGCATCCCGATCTTCCACGTGAACGGCGAGGACCCCGAGGCGGTCGCCCACGTCGCCCACCTCGCGGTCGAGTACCGCCAGCAGTTCGGCCGCGACGTCGTGATCGACATGTACTGCTACCGGAAGTGGGGCCACAACGAGACCGACGAGCCCCGCTTCACGCAGCCGGTGATGTACTCCGCCATCGACCGCAAGCCCTCCGTCCGCGCGGCCTACGTCGACCGGCTGCTGCAGCTCGGCAAGGTCACCCGAGAGCAGGTCGACGCCCTCGCTGCCAACCGGAAGCAGTCGCTCGAGGAGGAGCTCACCGAGACGAGGGACTCGCTCCACCACCCGCTGCCGAACACCCTCGCGGGCATCTGGGAGCGCTACCACGGCGGCGTCGACGCGCAGGTGCCGGACGTGGAGACGAAGGTCAGCCTTCCTCGGCTGACCGAGCTGATCAAGGCGATCACCACGGTGCCCGCGGACTTCCACATCCAGCACAAGGTGGAGAACCTCCTCAAGGGCCGTCGCGACCAGGTCAACAGCACCGGCACCAGCGCCCTCGACTGGGGCACCGCCGAGGCCCTCGCCTTCGCCTCGCTGCTCGAAGAGGGCTTCCCCATCCGGCTCTCCGGGCAGGACGCCGGGCGAGGCACCTTCAGCCACCGCCACGCGGTCTGGACCGACGCCGTCAACGGCCGGCGCTACGCCCCGCTGACCTCGCTCGCGACCGGCAAGGCGCGCTTCGAGGTGTACGACTCACCCCTCTCGGAGACCGGGGTGCTGGGCTTCGACTACGGGTACTCCCTCGACTACCCCGACGGCCTCACCATCTGGGAGGCGCAGTTCGGCGACTTCGCCAACGGGGGACAGGTCATCATCGATCAGTTCCTGTCGTCGGGTGAGGACAAGTGGAACCGCCTGTCGGGCCTCACGCTGCTGCTCCCGCACGGCTTCGAGGGCCAGGGGCCGGAGCACTCCAGCGGCCGCGTGGAGCGCTTCCTCCAGCTCTGCGCCGAGGACAACCTCTTCGTCTGCAACCTCACGACCCCCGCGCAGATCTTCCACGCCCTGCGCCGTCAGGTGCTGCGACCGCTGCGCAAGCCGCTGGTCATCATGACCCCCAAGAGCTTCCTCCGGGCGAAGGAGTCGGTGGTCAACGACCTCGTCCACGGGAGCTTCCAGCGGGTGATCCCCGACGTCGCGGTCGACCCTAAGGCCGTCCGCAAGGTGCTGCTCTGCTCGGGCAAGGTGTACTGGGACCTCCACGCCGCCCGCGCCGAGCGCAAGGCGATGGACGTCGCGATCATCCGCCTGGAGCAGCTCTACCCCCTGTCCAGGAGCGAGCTCGACGCGGCCCTCGCCCCCTACGCCCACGGCACCCCCCTCTTCTGGGTTCAGGAAGACCCATGGAACATGGGAGCGTGGTATTTCCTCTCCGCCCGCCTGCCCGGGATGTTGGGGGGGCGGTTCCCGCTGGGCTGCGTGGCCCGCGAGGAGAGCGCGTCGCCTGCGACGGGCTCGCACGCAAGCCACAAGCTCGAGCAGTCCAGGCTGCTCGATGAGGCACTGCGCTAAAGCCCCTCACAGGAGTTCTTCGATGACCAGCAGCGATCCTTCCTCCCCCTCGAAGCCCGGCGCCGCCCGCCGGGGCAAGCTGCTGGTCATCGACGACGACGCCCTCGTGCGGGTGTCCCTCGGGCACATCCTCAGCCTCGACCACGAGGTCACCCTCTGCGACTCCGGCCAGAGCGCCCTCAAGCTCTTCGCGGAGGGCGCCCGCTTCGACGCCATCCTCTGCGACATCAACATGCCCGGCATGGACGGCCCCCAGCTCTTCGAGGCCATGGAGACGGCCGCGCCCGATCAGCTCGAGCGCACGATCTTCCTCACCGGCGGGGCGTACACGGCCAGGGCGCAGGCCTTCCTCGCCCGCGTTTCCAACGAGCAGATGGAGAAGCCCTTCGAGTTCGAGGCCCTCCGCGCGGTGCTCGCGCGGGTGATGGGCTGATCGCTCAGCCCGGCGGGATGTACGGCGCGCCGGCGACGTAGAGCCCGGCGACGGCGCCCCAGCCCACGCCCAGCAGCACCACGAAGAGCGCCACCGAGACCGCCTGCATCCGACGCTGCGCCCTCGGCGACGCGGCGATGCCGTGGATGAACGACGCGGTGTACACCCCGTTGGCCAGGTGGAAGGTCGTGCCCAGCACGCCCAGCAGGTAGACCACCAGCGTGGGCAGGTGGTGGCGCATATGCCCCGCGAGGTCCTCGAAGCTCTCGTGCCCGGTGGGGCTGTGGAGCCCTGGGCCGATGCGCGCCAGGTAGACGTGCGCCGCGATGAACCCGAGCAGCCCCAGCGCGGACAGCCGCTGAAGGACGTACTTCGCGTTGCCGAAGAAGCGGTACCCGTTGGGCTTCGCCATCGAGAGCCGACGCAGGCCCCACGCGACGTGGATGAGCAGCGGAGCGAACACCACCGCGCTGACGAGCGCCGCGCTCAGCGGGTTGCCGACGTACGCGCGGCCCTCGGCGGTGACCACGGTGTCGACCGCGCGCTCGGACCACGCGGCGTCACCGCGCCAGGCGTAGAGGTTCTCCCAGAGGTGCCAGGCGACCCAGGCGCCCAGGGGAGCGATGGCGAGCACCGAGCCCAGCCGGGGGAGAAAGCCGCCGCGCGTCGGAGTGGTCTGAGCAAGCGCTTCGGACATCGTCGGGCTCTCCCTCGCTCGCGCGTTCGGCTCTGCGGGGGGTGAGAGCCCGTCGCGCGGCGAGGAAGAAACCACGAACCCTGCAGCCCGCGCAACCCGCGAGCCGAAAGGGGGAGGCGGCTTACATGAAGCGGGGAGCGGGGTGCCGGAGCGAGGAGTGGAAGGCCACCGAGCGGGGCGCCGTGACGCGCTGCTCGCGGCGCTCGACGGCCCCATCGCGGGAGATGGAGAAGGCCACGGAGTAGGCCCGGCCGTCCCAGCGCAGGGCGTCGATGCAGTCGACGGGCTCGCCCTCGGCGAAGAGCTGCCCGGCGTCGAGGCGACGACCCTGGGTGTCGACCCGGGTGAAGTACACGCCCTCGCGGAGCTGCGCGGCGAGGCCGAACTCGCGGCCGTTGAACACCAGCCGGGCGGCCCGAGGATCGGTGAGGCCGTCGTGGATGATCGCGGACGATCCGCGCGGGGCGCCGTCGACGCCGACGAGCTGGAAGCGCACCCGGCCGTTCTCCGCGTCGACCCAGGCGACCCCGAAGGCGTCGCCCGCGGCCACCACCGCCGGCGCCGAGAGGCCCTCCTCCTCGCTCACCAGCGCGCGGATCTGCACCGGAGCGCCGTGCCCGTGGCCCTGGAGGTCGGTGCTGGAGAACCACATCCCCTCGCCGCTGTCGTGCCACGCCACGCCCAGGCGGTCGCCGCTGCGGGCGGTCGCGATGTCGAGGTGGTTGCGGTCGGGGTCGAAGGCGACCGAGTCGCCGTCGGGGTGGTGCTGCGGCAGGGCGCTGACGGGCAGGTCGGCGGCGCGGGGAGCGATGGCAGGGATCGCTCCGGTCAGCCCCGGGGCGTTCTGCACCAGGTTGGCGCTCTCCTCGATGGCGTTGGGAAGAGGCTGACGGGCTCCGGGCCGGTGGGACATCGCCCCCTGGGCCCCTTCGCCGACCGCCTGCTGCACCTGGGCGACGGAGCGCTGTACCTCCGGGCGATCGGAGCACCCTCCGAGGGCCATGGAGGCCCCCGCGAGACCGAGGGCACCGAGCGTCAAAACCGTGCGCTTAGAGCGATCGTGCATGAATCACCTCGTAGACCAGCGATGTTGAACAGCGACGCTACCAAGCAGGTTTGTTGACAGTACGCTCGCCCCCCAGGGCTGGCAAAGGGTGCCGTGGACGATTCGTGGTTGGTGGTAGGGTCGCGTCCCCCTATGTCTACGGTCTCCCGCGGCCTCACCCTCGCGGTGCTCGCCCTCGTGTCCGCGACCACCGTCGCCGCCGAGGTGCTGCTCACCCGCGCGCTCTCGGTCACCACCTGGTACGGCCTCGCGTTCGTCGTCCTCTCGCTGGCGATGCTCGGCCTCACGCGCGGCTCGCTCGACGCCGACGCCGCGTCCCGCGCCGGAGAGCCCCTCGCGCCGTGGATCGCCCGGCGCCTCCTCGCCCTCTCCCTCGGCCTCGCCATCACCGTCGCGGTCGTGGTCTCCGTGCCGCTCACCTTCTCGCTCAACCTCTCCTCGCTCGCGGCGCTGATGGTCGTGAGCGCGGCCGCCGCGATTCCGCTGGTCGCGGGCGGCGCCATCGTCGCCCGCCTGCTCGCGGACGCCGCCGTCCCCACGCCGGTGCTCTACGCCGTCGACCTGGGCGCCGCGGCCCTGGGAGCTCTCGCCCCGCTCGTGCTCCTGGGCCCCTTCGGCGCCCCCGACGCGCTCTTCCTCCTCGCGGCCCTCAGCGCCGCCGCGGCCTGGGTCGTCGCCCCTCCCGGCGACCGCACCCGCGCCCGCGCCGTCGCCATGGCCGTCGCCTCGCTCGTCATCGCCCTCGGCGCCCGCGGCTCCGACGCGGGCCTGGTGATCCGCTATCCCAAGGGAGCTCCCCGCCCGGAGCGCGAGACCCCCACCTTCGAGGCCTGGACCCCGCTCGCCTATGTGCGCCTCGGCCCCTTCCGGCAGGTCTCTCACTGGCACCTCTGGTCGCCCTCCCCGAATACCCCGCCAGGTATGGTCGAGGCCGCCGACGCCACCCTCGACGGCGAGGCCGCCACCCCCGTCTACGCCTGGCGCACCCCCGCGCAGCTCAACATCCTGCGCTTCGACGCCACCACCTCGGCCCACGTGCTGCGCCCCACCGGCAACGCCTGCGTCATCGGCGTCGGAGGCGGCCGCGACCTCATCGCCGCCCTCGCCGTCGGCCACGACCACGTCTACGGCGCGGAGATCAACCCCGGCATCGTCGCGATGCTCCACGCCGTCCGCGGCCGCTCGCCCACCATCGACGACCCGCGCGTCACCGTGCGCCTCGGCGACGGGCGCGCCCTCTTCGCCCGCTCCCGCATGCACTGCTCGGTGCTCCAGGCCTCGCTCGTCGACACCTGGGCCGCCACCTCCGCCGGGGCCTTCGCCCACACCGAGGCCACGCTCTACACCCGCGAGGCCTGGTCGATCTTCCTCCGCCGCGTGGCGCCCTCCGGCGTGCTCACCTTCTCCCGCTGGTACGACCCGCGCCGGGTAAGCGAGACCGCACGCCTCGTCGCCCTCGCCGTCGCCTCGCTCCACGACCGCGGCGTCGCTCGCCCCCGAGAGCACCTCGCCCTCCTCGCCGCAGGCAACGTCGCCACCATCCTGGTGAGCCCGGCTCCCTTCTCCGCCGCCGACATCGCCGCGCTCCACGACCTCGAGACCCGACTGCGCTTCACCCTGCTCGTCACCCCCGACCGGCCGGTGACCGAGCCCCTGCTCGACGCCATCCTCGAGGCCCGCGACGACGCCGCCCTCGCCGCCGTCGGCCGCCCCCTCGGGCTCGACACCTCCGCCCCCACCGACGAGCGCCCTTTCTTCTTCCAGCTCCTCGCGCCCAGCGCGTGGCTCCACCCCATCGTCGCCCTCGAGCTCGCCCGCGGCAGCGGCGGCGTCATCTCGGGCAACGCCACCGCCATGTTCGAGCTGCTGGCCACCTTCGCCGTGGTGCTCCTCGTGGCCGCCTGGCTGCTCGGCCCGGCGCTGCTCCGCTCAGCCCGCGACCCCGAGCGCCCGCAGGGTCGCGCCCTGGTCTACTTCGGCGCCCTCGGCGCCGGCTACATGACCGCCGAGCTCGCCCTGGTGCAGCGCCTCCACGTCGTGCTCGGGCACCCCACCTACGCGCTCATCGTCGCCCTCGCCGGGATGCTCGTCGCCACCGGCGTCGGGGCGCTGCTGTCTCCGCGCGTGCTGCGCACCAACCGCCACGTCACCATCGCCGCCGTCGCCGCCGCCGCCCTGCTCGCGGCGCTCCCCTACGCGGTGCTGCGCCCGCTCGCCCGGGCCACCCTGGAGGGCGCCGCGGCCCTGCGCTTCGGCGGCGCTGCGGCCTGCGCGGCGGTCGTGGGCCTCGTCCTCGGGCTCTTCTTCCCGGCGGGGTTGCGGGCGCTCCCGAAGCGAGAGGGCGCGGCGCTGGCGCTCGGGGTCAACGGCGCGACCAGCGTGCTGGGGTCGGTCCTCGCCACCACCCTCTCGGTGTGGTTCGGCATCCCCGCGACCTTCGCGGCGGCGGGTGTGCTCTACCTCGTCGCCGCCTGGGCCTCGCCCTCGCGCTGGCGCGCCGTGTAGGGTCGCGGCCGTGCGAGAGCAACTCGAGAGCCTCACCCTGGTGCTCGCGATCGGCGCCGCCGTCGCCACCGGCTCGAAGCGCCTGGGGGCTCCCTACAACGTCGCGCTCGTGGCCGTCGGGCTGCTGCTCGTCTTCGCCGACGTGCTGCCTCACGCCGAGCTGAGCTCCGACCTGGTGCTGGTGGCCTTCCTCCCGCTGCTGGTCTTCGAGGGGGCGCTCTTCGCCGACGCCGACAGCCTCCGCGAGGCCTCCCGCCCCATCCTCGCCCTCGCGCTCCCGGGCGTCGCGATCTCCCTGGTCGCCACCGCCACCGTCGCCACCTTCGTGCTGGGCCTGCCCTTCTCCGCGGCGCTGCTCCTCGGCGCGCTGCTCGCCATCACCGACACGGTGAGCGTGCTCCTCGCGTTTCGCAGCACCCGGGTTCCGAAGCGCCTCGCCGCGGTGATGGAGGGAGAGAGCCTCTTCAACGACGGCACCGCCCTGGTGCTGGTGAGCATCACGAGCGTGGCGCTGGCGACCGGGCACTTCGGCGTCGCCGCCACGGCCCGCTCGCTGCTGCTCGCCATCGTCGGCGGCGTCTCCGTGGGCGCCGCCTTCGGCGTGGTGGGAGGCGCCGTGCTCCGCCGCACGCCCGACCACCTCACCGGCGTCCTCGGCTCGGTGGTGCTCGTCTTCGCCACCTCGCTCACCGCCGAGCGCATCCACGCCTCGCCGGTCATCGCCGTCGTGGTCGCGGGCCTCGCCGTCGGGCGCGCCGCGCGCCGCGGCCTCGAGCCCTCCCGGGTGCTCGCCCTCCACGGGTTCTGGGAGGTCGCCGGCTTCGGCATCAACGTCCTGCTCTTCCTCCTCGTCGGGATGCAGATCGACGCCCGGATGCTGGTCTCCGAGTCGCGCTCGATCCTGCTGGCGGTGCTCGCGCTGCACGCCGGGCGGGCCATCGCGGTGTACGGCTGCTTCGCGCTGCTGCGCCTCATCCGAGGCGACATGGTGCCGCTGCGATGGCAGCACGCCATGGTCTTCGGCAACATCAAGGGCGCCCTCTCCATGGCCGCCGTGCTCGCCCTGCCGGCGGACCTCCCGCTGCGCCCCCGGCTCATCACCATCGTCTTCGGCGTCACCTTCGTCACCCTCATCACCCAGGCCCTCCCCTTCCGCCGGGTGCTCTTCGCCCTGGGCATCGCCGCCCGCGGCACCGACCGCTTCGACGTCGCCAGGGCGCGCCTCATCGCCGCGCGACGGGGGCAGTCGGAGCTCGACGGGCTGCTGGAGACGGGCATCCTGTCGCGGCGCGACCACGCCGAGCGCCGGGCGAGCTTCCAGCGCGAGGTCATCGAGGCGGAGGCGTCGCTGCGCACCCCTGCGGCCGACGCGACGGACGACGCGACCATCGACGGGGTCGTGCTGCTGGCGCAGAAGGTGGCCCTCGAGGACGCCGCCCGGCGAGGGCTGATCGAGGGCGAGACGGCGGTGCGGGAGATCGCCGCGATCGACCGGCGGCTCATCAAGATCGGCGCCCACGAGGCGACGCCGATGGCGGAGGAGGACTGATGCGGATCCTGATCGCGGGCGCGGGGCGTGGCGGGCTGAGCCTCGCGGTGTACCTCCAGGGGCAGGGCCAGTCCGTGACCATCCTCGAGCGCGACCCGCTCATCGCGCGGCGGGCCTTCGAGCAGCACGGCATCGTGGCGCTGGAGGGCGACGCGACGGACGTGGGCATCCTGCGGCAGGCGGACCCGAGCCGGGCCGATGTGGTGCTGGCGATGCTCCACCGGGACGCGGACAACCTCGCGGTGGCCGCCCTCGCCCGCCTGCTCGGGGCCACCCGGGTGATGGTGCGCATGCGCGACCCGGAGTACCGGGCGGTCTACCTGGCCGCCGGGGTCCAGCAGATCCTGTCGGAGACGGAGGTGCTGGTCGGAGCGCTCGCGACGGCCATCGAGTTCGAGGCCGTGCGGCACTCGATGGTGCTGGGCGCGGGCGAGTCCATCGCCATCGAGATCGTGGTGCCCGAGGACGCCGCGGTGGTGGGGCGCGCGGTGAGCGAGGTCGCCGTCGACGCGGGCTTCCCGGGCTCGTGCGTCATCGCCGGCATGACCCTGGACGGGGCCGTGAAGGCCCCGCGCGGCGCCACCATCATCGAGCGAGGCACCCAGCTCCTCATCGTCTCCGCGCGCGCCGACCTGTCGAGGACCATCGGGTTCTTCCTCGCGCCCGCCGCGAAGAAGTAGGGCCCCCCCGCGCTACCGCCTCGCCGCCCCGCGACGGGCGTTCGGCCGGCGGAGGTTGAGCGGCGCGCCGCGCAGCGCTTCGGCTCCGCGCGGCGTCACGAACTGGTCGAGGTTGAGGATCGCGAAGGGCGCCTCGCCCCGCGCCACGAGCTCGGCGTTGCGGCGCGCGACCACCTGCATGATGAGTGGGAAGGCCCGCACGCTCCACGGCCGGGTGTCGTGCATCAGCACCACGCCCCCGTAGGGGTGCTCCAGGAGCTCCCGGCGGAAGCGGTCCTGCACGGCCTCCGCGGAGGTGACCTCCCAGTCGTGGGTGTCGATCATCCAGTAGGCCGGGGTGAGGTTGCGCGCGGCGACGGCGCCGAGGCTGCGCGGCGCGGTGAGCAGCCCGAAGGGGGCGCGCATGAGCTCCGGGCGGCGGCCGGTGGTGCGCTCGACGATGTCGCCGGTGCGGTCGATCTCGAAGGCGATCTGCGAGGGCCGGAGGTTGCCCAGCACCACGTGGTGATAGGTGTGGTTGCCCAGCAGGTGGCCGCGGCGGACGATCTCCCGCAGCAGCCCTCGCTGCGCCCGGTGGTGGGGCTGCTCGCCGTCGATGCGGTGGCCCACGACGAAGAAGGTCGCGCGGACGTGGTGCGCGTCGAGCATGTCGAGCAGGCGCGGCGTCGTGCGGATCTCCGGCCCGTCGTCGAAGGTGAACGCGAGGCAGCGGCGGAAGCGCGGCGGGCAGCGGCCGTCGATGTGCTGGCCGCCCAGCAGCGAGCGGCGGGCGCGCACGACGGGCGTCGCCTGCGAGGGGGCGGCGGCGGAGAGGAGCGAGAGGAGGAGGGCTGCGGCGAGGCGGGGGACGCTCACGGGGAGAGACGCTATGCGCTCACCCCGTGGGACCGGGAGTTTCTGGCGGGATCGCTCAGGGAGCCGTGACGCCGATGGTCAGGTAGTACGCGGGGATCGGGGTGCCCGCGGCGCCCATCTCGGCGTAGGGCGACACGCAGAAGGTGTAGGTGCCCGCGGCGACGCGGAGGAGCGCCGGGGTGCTGGCGCTGTTGAGGCGCGAGCAGAGGGTGCCCATGGCCACGTCGTCGTTCTCGGCGATCGGCATCGCGCTGCCCTGGCGGTAGGCGCGGAGGACGGTGTCCTCACCCTCGCCGAGGTTGCAGGTGCCGTTGGCGTCGGTGGTCTCGGCGAAGAGCGAGGCGCCCGCCGGGACGGTGACGGAGTAGCAGTCCACGTCGGTGCCGGGCGTGATCGCGCCGCGGAAGATGGTGGTCTGGGTGACCGGCGCCTGCGGGGCGGCGGGGGTGTTGTTGGGCTCGGACTCCATGCTCGGGAGCGTGCAGTAGCGGGCGTTCATCGGGGCGCCGGCGTCCGCCGCCACGCCCGCGTCGGAGCCCGAGGGGGCCGACGTCAGGAAGTTGGGGCAGAAGCCCATGCTGGCGCAGGTGGCGGTGGGGCCGCAGGCCTCGCCGATGGCGGCGGTGCGGCGGCAGATGCCGCGCGAGGCCATGCTCGGAGCGGCCACGGAGCAGGAGAAGGCGCCGTCGCAGAAGGGAGCGGCGGTGCGGCAGGCGGCGCCCGGGGCGGTGCCGTCGGCGGTGCAGACGCCGGAGTTCATCCCGGAGGCGCCGACGCAGATGGAGCCGGTGGCGCAGACCGCGCCCACGGGGCAGGGCATGCCGATGGCGATCGGGGGCGCCTCGCTCACGGTCATCTCGAAGGCGCCGGTGGAGGCCTCCTTCGGGGAGGCGCCGTAGCCGCCGACGACGATGAAGACGCTCTGGCCCATGGTGAGGGCGCGCGAGGTGACGCGCGAGTGGTAGCGGTGCGTCGCGCCCGCGGAGGTGCCGATGTCGTCGTTGCAGGCGATGGGGGTCGCGGCCGCGGTGCAGGTCGGGAGGATCGCCACGACGGTGTCGAACATCGCGTCGTCGGTGCCCGCGTTGGCGGTGCTGACGGTGAGCGTGCCGGCGGTGCGCATCGTGTAGCGGTAGACGAGGACCATGCCCTTGCCGCCCATCGCGGCGTTGATGCAGCCGCCCTCGGCGATGCTGCCGAGGTTGCCGATCTCCACGGCGGCGCCGTCGGTGTTGTCGCCCATCACGTGGATCGCGCCGTCAGCGCCCGGCATGCGGGTGGACAGGTCGGTCGCCGCGCCACAGGCGGCGGCCACCGGGTTGCCCGCGTCGACGCGCGGGGCGTCGGTGCGGGGCGCGTCCGTGCGCGGCGCGTCGGTAGCGCCGCCGTCGGTGCCGCCCATGTCCGTCGTCACGCCCATGTCGGTGGTGACTCCGGCGTCGGTGCCGGGGTTGTTACCGCCGTCGCTGCTGCAAGCGGCCAGGAGTCCGGTCGCGAGCATCGTCGCGAGCATTCCACGCAAGTTGGTCTTCACTGAGAACCTCCGAAGGGTTATCCGGTCGGTGTTCGCTTCGAATCCCGACCAAAGGAGCGGAGTCCCTTCGCACACGGCGCCCCCGACCGTCAACGGGAGCGCCCACCTCGCGCAGGTCACTCCACGGTGAGGTCGAGCCGGCAGCCGCTGGTGCCCCCGTGGCCGTCGCGGACGAAGAACCAGAGCGACTGCGCCCCGGGGTGGTCGGAGGGCAGCCACACGTTGTCCCTCGTGGGCGAGCGGGTGAGCCCTCGGCCGAGCTCCCCGTTGGTCGCGTACCACGAGTAGAACGCCTGCTCGGAGCGCTCCTCGAAGGCTCCGACGGTGGTGAGCACGGTGTAGCGCTCCAGCCACGCCTCGGCGGGGTCCGGGGTGAGGGTCACGTTGCGGGCGCGCGGCACCCGGATCGCCTGCCCGTCCTCCGGGACGCACACCTCACCGCCGGTCGGGGGCACCGACACCCAGCGCGTGTTGACCCGCACCCTCGGCGGCGGCGGGTTGGCGTTGGGCCGCGGGTTGAGCGACACCACCACGCGCTTGTACCCGTTGAGCGTGCGGCCGTCGGCCTCGATGGTGAGCCCGATCCCGACGATCACCCCCACGTCGCGGATGAAGCGCTCCACCAGCGCTCGCGGCGCCCGCTCGCCCAGGCGAGACACGATCGCCTCCAGGTCGACGCTCTCCCTCGGGATGGTCAGCGTCGCCTCGGGACCGCTCCCCAGCGGGATGCGCAGGCCCGCGTCGCCGGTGCAGCCCTCCTCGCCGGTGCCGGTGCCGAAGCCCCCGATGCCGCTGAAGGGGTCCGAGGCGGTGCACGCCACCCAGCGGTAGGTCACCGGGCCGCGGGCGCCTCCGACGACCGCGCGCAGCCGCACCGTGCCGCCCGGAGCGAGCTCCGGGGGGTCGGCCACGATGTCGAGGATGCGCGGCGAGACCACCAGCTCCTTCGGGTCGAGGTCGCCGATGCACCCCAGCGCGAGCGCCGTGCACAGCGCCCCCCAGCGCGTGACGCTTACGGGCATCAGTATTCCCCCGTGAGCCCGAGGGCCGGCAGGATGGGCAGCCCCGGGAAGGCGGTGCGCGCCGCGTAGTCGTACTGGTAGAGCCAGTTCTCGACGTTCTGCGCGAAGTACACGTTGATCACGTCGAGGTAGGCCGACATGCGCCACGGCCCCCAGCGGAAGCGGTAGTCCACCCGCACGTCGAGCTGGTGGTAGACGGGCAATCGTTCGGTGTCCGAGCCGTCGTCGACGCGCGGCGGGTTGAGCGCGCGGTGGCGGTCGATGTCGGCGTCGTAGAAGGCTCCGGTGACGCGGCGCCGCGGGGCGCCGGAGGCGAGCTGGAAGCGCCCGCCGACGCGCCAGCGGGAGTTGATGTCCCAGGAGAGCGCGACGTTGAGCACGTGCGTCTGGTCGAAGTTGAAGGGCACCACGGTGCCGTCGCCGACGTAGCGCTCGCTTCGGGAGAGCGTGTACGAGACCCAGCCGTAGACGCCGCGCTCGAGGCGGCGGCGGACGAGCACCTCGAGGCCGTAGGCGCGGCCCTCGCCGTCATCGACGATGGGCACCCGCTGCGGCCCGTCGGGGGTGGAGATCACGTCGCTGGAGTTGCGGATCAGCCGGTACATCCGGGAGAAGTAGCCAGTGAAGCGGGTCTCGATGCTGCCCGGGAGGTTGAGCTCGACGCCCGCGGAGGTCTGCCACGAGCGCTGCGGCCGGAGCCTCGGGTTCTGCACGCCGGGGACGAGGTTGAAGAAGGGCGGCTGCTGGTGGAAGAAGCCCGAAGCGAGGTTGGCCACCACGCGCTCGTGGAGGCGCACGCGCAGCACCGCGCGGGGGTCGACCACGGTGGTGTCGACGAAGGCGTACTTCAGCCGGTCGATGCGCAGCCCGGCGGTGAACTCCACCGGCCCGGCGCGCAGCACCTCCTCGACCCAGCCGGCGATGCTGAGCTGGGTGATGCGCGGGCTGAACGCGAGCACCACCGGGTCGAAGGCGGGCGGCGGCACGCTGCCGATGTTGTTGAACAGCGGCACCTGCAGGTCGGCGTTGAAGAGGATGGTGAGGGCGTCGAAGCCCACGCTGGTGGTGAGGTGCTGGCCGGTGGGGACGCGCAGCGTGGCGCGCTCCCCGAGGATGAAGCCCGTCGAGGCGAAGGACTGGTCCTGCTGGCCGGGCACCTGGTTGGTGAAGGCCGTGTCGTCGACGCCGACGGTGCCGGCGAGGGTGAGCTGCGCCCGGCCGGGGAGGCCGTAGTCCCAGCGGCCGATGAGGCGGTGGAAGGTGTACGCAAGCTCGGACTGCTGCTCCGAGGCGGTCTGCCCGACGCCCGCGGCGGCCGCCCGGGAGAAGGTGTCGTTGGAGCCGAAGGCGAAGAGGGAGAGCTTGCTGCGGGCGTTGAAGCGGTAGTCCGCGCGGATCTGGTAGTCGGTGTACTGGAGCGAGACGCCGTCGACGATGAGCGGGACGATGAGCTCGAGGTAGCTGCGACGCACCGCGAAGGCGATGGAGCCGCGGCCCTGGTCGAAGGGCACCACCGCGAGGGCGCTCGCGCGCAGCACGTCGACGCTGAACTCCAGGAAGGGCCGCGTGCTGGGCGGCGGCCTGGTCTCGAGGGAGATCACGCCGGCGGAGAAGCGCCCGTACTGGAGCGGATAGCCGCCGGGGAAGAAGTCGAGCTGGCCGACGAGGCGGGAGGAGATCACCGCGGGGCCCGCGCCGAAGTGATAGAGCAGCGGGACGGGGAAGCCGTCGATGAAGAAGCCGGTGTTCTCGAAGGAGGCGCCGCGCACCACGAAGAACCCGAGGCCGAAGGGCGTGCGGGCGACGCCGGGCATCGAGGCGACCACGCGGGTGGGCTCGCCGAGGGTCCCGGGGACGGTGGTGAGCTCCTCGCCGCGTAGGCTGAAGGTCGTGGCCGCGCCGGACTGACGGCGGGTGCGGATCGTGGCCTCGCCGGACTCGGCCTCGCCCGACGGAGCGGCGACGGGAGCGGTCACCGGAGCGGTCACCGGAGCCGTGGTGGTGGGCGCAGGGACCGAGGGCGCGGCGCCCTGGGTGACGACGAGGTCGGCGGTGTCGCCCTCGTAGGGGTTGCGGGGTATCACCGAGCGCGCAGGCGCCCTCAGCCGGAAGCGGAAGCGCATGCGAGCGGGCATCGCCCGGCCGCCCTGCTCGGCGGGCTCGAAGACCATGCGCGAGGCGGCCTCGAGCACGGCGGCGTCGAGGTCGGGGCGCAGGCCCTCGAGGACCACGACGTCCTGCACGCGGCCCTCCGCGCTGACGGTGAACTCGAGGCGCACCGAGGCCCCGGAGGGGAGCGAGTCGTCGTCGGGGAGAGAGACCTCCGGGGCGGACACCAGCCGCGGCGCGTGGTCGACCGCCCGGGCGACGGACGGGGCCGCCACCGCCGAGAGGGCGACCAGCAGGGCGCGGCGTGCGGTCAGGTCCATCCCGACACCTTCACGGGGCTGAGGCGGGCGACGGTCGCCCGCTCGACCAGGTTGCCCGGCTCGGCGGGCACCAGCGCGCCGTCACGCGCGCCGAAGACCAGCACCACCGGCGCGGCCTCGGGCGTGTAGGCGAGTTGCACCAGCAGGTCGCGCTCGAAGAGCCGGCACTGCTTCTCGCAGCAGTAGAAGGGCTCCCTCACGCGGTAGACGCCCTCCGGCGCGAGGGGGTCGAGGGTGCGCGACCAGCGCGTCGAGGGGATGGCCGCGCCGACCTCGCCGAACTGCGCGCGGTGCTGGATCCAGCCCGTGGGGAGGAAGACCCCGGGGCCGCGGTCGCCGTGGTTGTGGAAGGAGACGAGGCGCCCCGGAGGGATGTCACCCAGCGCGGCGGTGGTGCGGTAGAGCCCGCACGGCGGGAGCGGCCCCGCGTCGGGCTCCGCCGGGGTCATTCGCTCGAAGCACCCTCTTCCGAGAACAGCATCTCGACGTCGGCGCGGGTGAGGCCCTTCATGCTGACGTTCTCCTCGGCGCCCAGCACGCTGGAGACGAGCTCCCGCTTCTTGGCGCCGAGCTGCATGATCTTCTCCTCGATGGTCTGCCGCGCGATGAGCCGGTACGCGGTGACCACGCGGGTCTGTCCGATGCGGTGCGCGCGGTCGGTGGCCTGGTCTTCCACGGCGGGATTCCACCACGGATCGAAGTGGACCACCGTGTCCGCGCCGGTGAGATTGAGCCCCGAGCCGCCCGCCTTGAGCGAGATCAGGAACACCGGCACCGACTCGTTGCGGTTGAAGTGGTCGACCTTGTCCTGACGGTCCTTGCTGGAGCCGTCGAGGTACTCGTAGGCGACGCCGTCGCGCTCGAGCGCCTTGCGGATGAGCGAGAGCATCTCGACGAACTGCGAGAACACCAGCGTGCGGTGACCCGACTGGATCGCCTCCTGGATGATCTCCCGCAGCGCGTCGAGCTTGCCGGCGTCCTCGTCCTTGAAGTCCCCGGGCACCTTCAGCAGCCGCGGGTCGCACGCCGCCTGACGCAGCCTCGTGAGCCCCGCCAGGATCATGATCTGGCTCTTGCCGATGCCCACGCGATCGATCTCGCCGAACACGTTGGCCCGCACCTGCCCCAGCACCTGCTGGTAGAGCGCGCGCTGCGGCACCGGGAGGTCGACCTCGCGCTCGACGACGATGCGCTCGGGGAGGTCCTTGGCGACCTCGCTCTTGGTGCGGCGCAGCACCAGCGGGCGGATCACCCCGCGCAGCCGGCGGATGGCCTCCGCGTCGCCGCGGTCGATGGGGCGGGCGTAGCGCTCCTCGAAGGTCGCGAGGTCGCCCAGCATCCCCGGCGAGAGGAAGTCGAAGATCGACCAGATCTCCGAGAGGCGGTTCTCGATGGGCGTTCCGGTGAGGGCCAGCCGCCGCTGCGAGCGCAGCCGCTTGGCCGCGCGCGCGGTCGCCGAGAGCGGGTTCTTGATGTTCTGCGCCTCGTCGAGGATCGCGTACGCGAACTCGTACCGCTGCAGGAACTCCTCGTCCCGGCGCAGCAGCGCGTAGCTGGTGATGACGATGTCCGCGTGGTCGAGCTCGTGCAGCCGCTTCTCGCGGTCGGGCCCCGTCCAGGCCACCGCGCGAAGCGACGGCGCGAAGCGGCTGACCTCGCGGAGCCAGTTGGTGACCACCGAGGTCGGCGCCACCACCAGGGTGAGCGGCGCGCGCTTCGGCGGATCCTTCACGACGCTCACGACCGGCGCCGGGGCGGCCTCCGGGGCGGCCTCCTCGACGACCTTCTTCGTGGCCTTCTTGGGCTTCACGGCCTTCGCGGGCTCGGGCTCCGGCTCCGGGGCCTTCTTCTTGACGACCTTCTTGACCTTCGTCGCCTTCGCGGGCTCCAGCTCGGCGGCCACGGGCGCCAGCGCCGCGGCGGCGGCGTCGAGGGTGCGCTGGTGCTCCTCCTTCAGCCAGGCCAGCAGCGTCAGGGTCTGGAGCGTCTTGCCGAGGCCCATGTCGTCGGCCAGCACCCCGCCGGTCTTCGCCCGGTGCAGGAACACCAGCCACGAGAAGCCCTCGATCTGGTACGGCCGCATCGTGGCGTGGAGCGACTTCGGCTGCGCCACCTGCTCGACCATGCCGTGGTCCGCGAGCCTCGCCAGGAGGTCCTTCGCCGCGGGCTCGACGCGCGCGCCGGGGAGCAGCCGCAGGAGGTCCTGCACCCGCCCCGCCTGGGAGAGCGGGATGTGCTGCCTGCCCTGGGCGAAGATCTCCGCCATGCGCAGCAGCACCTCGTCGACCTGCTCGCGCGACACCGGCGCGAAGGTGCCGTCTTCGAGGCGCACCAGCCGCCGGCCCTCGAGCAGCGCGCGGCGCAGGTCTTCCTCGTTGACCTTGCTGCCCTCGCTCACGAACTCCACGTCGAGCGAGAGCCAGTCCACGCCGGAGCCCACGCGCGCCCTCGGGGTGACGGGCGTGTCTCGCACCTGCACGTGCATCAGGTCGTCGGGGATGAACCGGTCCCAGTCGTCGGGCAGCGAGCCGACGCCCTCCATCCAGAACGACACGGCCTTGTCGCCGCTCGCCTCGAACCACCCGGAGTGCTCCTCCGGCAGCCCGAGGCCCAGCTCGAAGAGCCGGTCGGCGGCCATTCGCTCGGCGCCGATGTCCCGGCGGATCACCCGAGGCTTCGCCCAGCCCTCGTCCTCGGTGACCGTCTTCGGGGGCGGAATGATCGCGAGCGGCGGCGGCAGGTCGGCCGGCGGCACGTCGAGCTCCACGTCGCCGTAGCAGGCGCGGAGCGTCGCGCGCACCTTGCTGAGGTCACCCTCCGCGCGGAGCATGAAGGTCGGCGTGATGTCCACCAGCGTGGCCACCGTCGACAGGTCGGGCAGCTCGGTGCCCAGCGCCAGCGCCACCTTGGGGACGATCTCGCCCAGCAGCCGACCGAGGTCCTCCACCGGGTGGAGGATCATCGGGGCGCGGGAGAGCCGCTCGAGCCACGCGGGCGTGACGCTGTCGGCCACCGTGCGGGCGATGCCCTGCACCGTGTCCACCTGCCAGGTCGGGGTGCCCTCGAACCAGAGGCCCTGACCCCCGCTGTACTTCCGTCCGTCGCTCTTGCGCTCGAAGACCACCTTCGCGCGAACGCTCGACGCCCCGGCGGACTCCAGCTCCATCTTCGGGATGAGCGGGTCATCCACGAAGCGAAGCTCCATCAGCGTCGGCTCGATGAGCACGCGCCGCCCTCGCAGCAGCGTCAGGAGCTCCGCGGCGTCCTCGCCACGAAGCTCCACCGCCGCCTGGCGGGCGCCCCGGGCGTTGCGCGAGAGCACCCGGAGGATCGACCGGTGCGGGCTCATCGACGGGCCCAGCGCCTCGAGCGCCGCGTCGGGCGTCATGGCCGTGCGCGACTCGGCGTTGAAGGCCGTCACCGCGATCGCCATCGGGCGGAGCTGCAGCCGGTACTCGAACTCCGGCGCGCGCCGCGGGTCCGTCGGCGGGAGCCACACCTGCCAGTTCATCCGGCTCTCGCCGGAGACCACCGTGCCCGGCGCCGTGGGCAGCGTCGAGACCGCGGGGGTCACGCTCCCCACCAGCCGAGACCCGCTGCGGTCGAGCACCACCACCTCGCGCGGGTGCTCGCTCTCGCCGCGGTGCGGGCGTCGGCCCTTCACCTTGCGGCGGTCGGCCTCCTCGCGGGTGTGCTGCGCCTGCGCGACCTGCGCGGCCTGCTGCATCGCCGCCTCGCGCAGCGGCTTCATCCGGTCGCGGAGGGCGACCAGCAGCGCCGCGACGTGCTTGCAGTGACGCTCCGGCCCGCGCCACGCCGGGCAGGTGCAGGCCGAGGTGAAGGTGCCCAGCTCGGACACGTCGACGCGCACCTCGTAGGGCTCCGCGGCGCGGCCGTGCACCCGGCCCGAGGCGGCCCAGCCGTCGATGGACGACTCCAGCACGTGGCCCCGACGCGCGTAGCCGCGACCCTTCTGGTAGGCGTTCATCCCGACGGTGCGGGAGAGCAGCCGCTCGCTCATGCGGGCGATGGCCAGCGTCGCCGGGGTCTGCGGCAGCACGCCGCCGTCCTGGGGTTCGTCCCCGCGCGGGATCTCCGGCAGCGCGTCGCCGTCGTCGCCGTCGTCGTCGGGTGACTCCGGGGGCTCGTCCAGCCCGAAATCGTCGTCCCGCGTCAGCTCGTCGCCCTCTTCCTGCTTCGGGTCTTTCGGACCGAGATTCGTCACCGACTTCGCTCCCGTTCAGCGGTCTCCGCATGGGAGGCGCCCCGCGGCGTCACTGCGCCCGGTGCCCCTCGTTGCTCCCATGTGGCCTGGACGCAATGGCACTCTCCGTGGATTCGACCCTTGCGCGCGACCGATCGCCTTCTTCAAGGCATCGTCGGTCACCCGCGCGACCTCACCACGTCTTCCCCACCCGTCTAGCACAGCCCCGCGCCACACAAAACCCATCTACCGCCCGGCGCCCCAGCTCAGACGCCCTCCGGCCTCGGCGCAGCCCCGATCACGAAGACGCCCACCGGCGAGGCCACCACCAGCGAGACGCTCCCGGCGTAGAGGAAATCCCTCGCGAACTGCACCCTCACCTGGCTCGCCTCGACCACCGCCCCGGCCGCGCCGTGCAGGGGGAAGGTACCCAGCCGGTGGCCGTCGTTGGCCGAGTAGACCTCCAGCGTGGCGTCGGGCGTCGTGGCCCGGGTGAGCGCGATGTCGGGGTAGCCGTCTCGCGCCAGGTCGGGCGAGTAGAGGGACGCCGCCCCGAAGCCCGTGGTGGGCTCAGGGCCCTGCGCGGTCACCACGGTGATCTCCCGGCCGGTGCGGCCCGACACGAGCCGCAGCCGACCGTCCGCCGCCGAGGAGACCAGCAGGTCGGGGGCCTCGTCGCCGTCCAGGTCGGGGCCCGCGCTGAGCGACTGCGTGGCGCTGCCGGGCAGGCAGAAGGCCGTGTCCCAGCGGGGCGTCCCGGTGGCGCCGGAGAGCACCGTCACGCAGCGCTGGCCGTCGCGCAGCATGCCCATGGCGACCTCCTCGACGCCGTCGCCGTCGAGGTCGCCGGTGACCACCAGGCCGAAATCCCTGGGCTCCGCGGGGCGCATCGAGGCAGGCAGCCGCCACGCCACCCGGCCGCTCTGTAGCCCGACGGCCATCAGCGTCGGGGCCCCGGACTCGCTCGACACGAAGACCACCACGCCGGGCTCGGGGCGCCCCCGCAGCGGCAGGGAGATCGGGCCCGCGAGGCCCCACGCTCCCGGCAGCGCGAGCCGACGCAGCAGCGCCCCGCGACGCGAGCCCACCACCAGGAGCCCGCTGCGGGTGCGGTCGGCGGCCACCACGTCGGCGGCGCCGTCGCCGTCGAGGTCGGGCACGAGCGCGATGTCCTGGCTCTCGCAGCGCGCGGGCACGCTGACCTCGACCAGCGGCGCCGTCACCCCGCCGCGGTGCATGAACACCCTCCCCTCGACGCAGCTCGCGAAGCCCCGGGGGTGCGCCGCCCCGAGCGACGAGGCGGTGGTCAGGTGGGAGACGAAGGCCTGCGTCGAGCGCCCGTCGAGGCCCGCCGGCAGCGCCAGGTGAAACTGCTCCCCGAACTCCGTCGGCGCCTGCGTCTCGCTCTGCGGGCTCCACGCGGTCGCCCCGTCGCCCGCCGCCCCGGCGGCGTCGGTCGCGACGGGCTGCGGGTGCAGCGGCTCGGGCTCCAGCGCGCGCACGCGCTCGATGCGGGGCGGCGTCGAGGGCCCCTGCATCGAGCGCCAGCCCAGGTACGCGAAGCCCGCGGTGACCGGCAGCACCAGCGCCAGCGCCGCGGCCACGCTCATGCCCCGGGGGCGCTTCTCGCGCTTCACGTGGGTGCGGTCGATGGACTTCGCCTCGAGCGCGGTGTGCACCTGCGAGTCGCGCCACGGGATCGGCGGCTCGACGACCTCGGGGGCGGGGCCTGGAACGATGCCTGCGCCGCGGGCGACCGGAGGCGCGGCGACCTTCCCCGCGGGAGGGGGGCCGAGGCTGTCGAGGTCGAAGCCGCTGATCGGGCGCTCGGGAGGGGCCTTCGACGAGGCGGGAGGCATGGACGGAGGCGCCAGCGAGGCGGAGAGCGGTGGGCGGTGCGTGGGCCCTGCGCCGGAGACCTGCTCGATCGCCTCGGGCGGCCGGCTCGTGGCGGGCGCCGGGCCCTTGGACGAGCGGCGGGAGAGGTCGGCCACGAGGTCGTCGAGGTCGAAGTCGTCGGCGTGCGCCGGGCCGGGAGGGCGCGCCGTGGGGAGGGGGGCGACGGAGCGGCCCACGGGCGATCCCAGCGGGGCGGAGTCGGCGACCGCGGACTCGAGGGCCACGCGCATCGCGTCGGCGTCGGTGTATCGGCCGCTCGGCCGGCGGTCGAGGGCGCGGCGCAGCACCTCCAGCACCGCGGGGGGGAGGCTGTCGGAGAGGCGCACGACGCCGGCCCGGACGGAGGCGAGGCGCGTGGCGTCGTCGCCCGCGAAGGGCAGCACCCCGGCCGCCAGCCGGTGGAACATCACCCCCGCCGCCCACACGTCGCTCTCCGCGGTGGCGTCTCCGCCGTCCCACTGCTCGGGCGCGGCGTACTCCCCGCCGATCGGGACGCTGGCGGGGCCCGAGCGCTCCCTCAGCTCTCCCTCGCGAGCGAACTCGGCGAGCTGCCCGCCGGGGATCAGCCGCGCCCTCAGCCGACCGTCGTCGGCGACGAAGAGGGTGACGTCCCTGGGCGAGACCGCGCGGTGCGCCAGCCGCCGCGAGTGCAGCACGGCGAGGGCGCTGAGCACGTCGGAGACCAGGGCGACGGCGACGTGGAGGTTGAAGACCCCCTGGCGCTCGAGGCGTCGGGCGAGGGTGTCGTCGCCGTACCACGGGGTCACGCCGTAGACGCCGCCTCGGGCCTCGACCGCGAGGTCGAGCAGGGCGCCGACGCGGGGGTGGCGCAGCTCGCGCAGCTCGGCCCCCTCGGTGACGATGCGCTGCATCGCTCGCGGGGAATGGCTCCCTGCGGGGAAGTACAGCACCATCACGGGCTGCTCGTTGCCTGCCATGGAGGCGCACCACGCCTCGGGGGCGTTGGACACCGGCGCCAGGGAGGCGAGGACGTACCGATCCGCGAGGATCGTCCCGACGGAGAGCGTCGATGCGGACATGCAGCCCGCATTGGTACAACCAAACGCCTTCGCGTCACCACCCGTCGATGTGCTTGACCGCGGCTGCCTACACCCGTTCACTCCGTAGGTAGTCCCGCCTCATGCCTACGACCGTACTGCGCGATCAAGTGTTGGCACCGAGTCGCGTCGGCGAGGTGATCGACGGCCGTTGGAGGCTGCTGGCCCGCCTCGGCGGCGGCGGAATGGGCGAGGTGTACCGCGCGGAGCACGTGACCGACGGGCGCGTGGTGGCGGTCAAGCTGCTGCGTCCGGAGCTGGCGTCGAGCGCGATGCACGCCCGCCGGGTGCTGCGCGAGGGGCAGACCGCGGCGCTGGTGAGCCACCCCAACATCGTGCGCATCGAGGACCTCGGCATCGACGAGCGGGGCGTCGCCTACCTGGTGCAGGAGTTCCTGGACGGGATCGACCTCGCGACCTACGCGCAGTACCGCAGGGGCCCGGTGCCAGCGAGGGACCTCATCCCGCTGATGCTCCCCATCTTCGACGCGCTGGGCGCGCTCCACGACGCGGGCGTGGTGCACCGCGACCTCAAGCCCGAGAACATCTTCCTGGCGCGCGACGGCTCCGGCTGGTCTCCGCGCCTTCTGGACTTCGGCCTCGCGGTGATCGTCGACCACCTCGAAGATACCCCCTCCCCGTGGACCTCCAGCGTGGCGCTCGGGTCGCCCGCGTACATGTCCCCGGAGCAGTTTCGGGACACGCACCACCTCACCGCCCGCTCGGACCTCTGGTCCCTCGGGGTGATGCTCTACGAGCTGCTGAGCGGCGTGATGCCCTTCGCGGGTGACAGCGTCGCCGAGCTGGCCCGGGCCGTGGCCGACGAAGACCCCATCCCGCTCGATCGCCGCGTGCCGGGCATCTCCTCCGCCCTCGCCGCCGCCGTGATGCGCTGCCTCGAGAAGAACCCCGACGACCGCCCCGCCTCGGTGCGCGAGCTCATGGCGGTGCTGAGCGAGGTGCACCCCACCCTGCCCCCGCCCGTCGCCGAGGGGGACCTCGCCCCCACCGAGCGCCACTCGGTCTTCCCCCCGAAGGCCGTGGCGCCCGTCGCCCCGACGCCGGAGCCCGTGGCTCCCGTCGACGTCGAGAAGCCACCGGCGACGGAGGTCGCGACCGCAGGAGCGCCGCGCCTCGCGGCGATGGTGCTCGGTGCGGTGGTGCTGGCGTTGGTGATCGTGGGCTGGTGGCTCCGCTCAGGGCGCTGAGCCGGAGCCGGTCAGAAGAGGGCGATCTGTCCGAGGCCCACGCGCTGACCGAAGTCGGCCTCGCTCAGGATCTCCAGCGCGCTCGCGGAGCCCTGCAGCTTGCGCGCGGCGGTGAGCTTGTCGCCCGCCTTCCCCTTCGCTCCGACGACCACCAGGGTGGTCTGCGCGTCGACCTGGTCGACGACCTCGCCGCCCAGCTCGTTGAGCTTCCTCGTCGCGTCGGCCAGCGAGTAGCTCCCGAGGGTGCCTGCGAAGGCCACACGAGCCCCCGCCATCGTGCGCAGCGCCGGAGCAGCCTGCACAGGGGCTGACACGGTCTGCATCGGGGTCGAAACGGTCTGCACAGGGGTCGAAACGGTCTGCATCGGGGTCGCAGGGCCCTGCACCGCCCCTGCGACGGCCGCGAGCGCCTGCGCGTCGTCGACCATGGAGAGGAAGTCCGTCTCGCTGATGATCTTCAGCGTGGAGCCCGCGGCCATGAGCTTGTCGGCGGCCTTCTCCTTGGTGGACTTCTCGCCGGGCTTCTTCAGGTCGCCCACCACCAGGTAGGTCAGGGCCTTGTTCACCGCGTCGAGGGCGGTGCCGCCCATGCTGGCGACCTGCGCCTCGGCCCCCTTGCGATCCAGCGTCTGCATCTTGCCGGTGAACACGAAGGTCATGCCCGCGAAGGCGTTGCCCGCCGCGCCCGCAGCGCCCGCCGCGGCGCCCGCGGAGGGGGACAGCGGCGCGCTGATGGTCACGTGCTGCCGCAGGTCCTTGATGAGGTCGGCGTTGTCCTTGAGCCCCTGGATGACGTTGTGCGCGATCACCGCGCCGATGCCGTGCACCTGCGAGAACTCCGCCTCAGTCACCGCCAGCACCGCGTCGAGGGTCTGGTACTTCTCCGAGAGGATCTTGGAGACGTTCTTCCCGAGGTCGGGGATGCCGAGGGCGCGGAGGAAGGTCGCCAGGTCGAGGGTGCGCTTCTTGTCGACCTCCTTCACCAGCTTCTGCGCCACCTTGTCGCCGCAGCGGTCGAGGCTCGCGAGGTCCGTGGCCTTGAGCGTGTAGAAGTCCTTCACGCTGCGCAGGAAGCCCGCGTCGAAGGCCTGCTGGAGGATCGTGTCGCCGAAGCCCAGCATGTCGGCGCTGGCGGCGAAGTGCCCGAGCATCCCGATCTGCACCCCCCGGCAGGTCTTCGGCGCGGTGCAGAAGAGGAAGTCGTCGCGCATCTCCGTGGGCGCGCCGCACTCCGGGCACGCGGGGGGGAGCACCACCGGCGTGTCGCCGGCCTTGGAGACGAACTCCACGTTGGGGATCACCCCCCCGCGGCGCATCATCACCACCTCGGCCCCGAGGCTGAGCCCGAGCTTGGTGATGAAGCCCGGGTGGTGAAGCGACGCGCGGGTGACCGTCACGCCGGAGAGCGAGACCGGGTCGACCACCGCCACCGGGGTGATCGCGCCGGTGCGAGCGACGCTCCACTCCACGGCCCGCAGCACCGAGGTCCCGGAGTCGCCCTGGAACTTGTACGCGAGCGCGAAGCGGGGGTGGTGCGCGGTGGAGCCGAGGCGGTCCTGCTCGTCGTTGCGGTTGGTCTTGAAGACCACGCCGTCGATCTCGTAGTCGAGCGACGGTCGAAGGGCGGCCATGCGCTGGTAGGCCGCGCGCAGGTCGGCCTTGGTCACCACCTCGTAGTCGATCGGGCTGAACCCCGCGGCGACGAGCCACTTCAGCTCCTCGTCGTGGGTCTTCGCCGCGGTGCCGACGACGTCGTAGCCCGCGAAGTTGAGCCCGTAGGCCGCGCTCTTCTTCGGGTCCTTCTGCTTGATGGCGCCCGCCGCGAGGTTGCGCGGGTTGGCCATCCCCTCGGCCTTGTACTTCGCGAACACCGAGAGGCGCATGAACACCTCGCCGCGCACCTCGACGGACTGCGGGGTCTTCAGCGTGCGCGGGATGTCCGCGATCTCCCGGGCGTTGGTGGTGATGTCCTCGCCGGTGATGCCGTCGCCGCGGGTCACGGCGCGCACCAGCACCCCCTTGGAGTCGTAGTGGAGCGAGCACGCGATGCCGTCGAACTTGGGCATCATCACCGCGTCGCCGACGAAGCTGGTGGCCCACTTGTCGAGGTCGTCGTCGGAGTAGCACTTGTCCAGCGAGAGCATCGGGACCTTGTGCTTGACCCCCTTGCCCGAGAGCGTCGGGCCCATGGAGCCGAGCACCGGGTGGTCCGGCGCGGCGGCCTTGAGCGCCTCGACCAGCTTGTCGAAGTCGTAGTCGCTGATCTCCGGCGCGTGGAGATCCCAGTAGCGGTGGTTGTGATGGGCGAGGAGCTCCGCGAGCTCGGTCACGTCCATCCCATCAAGCGGGGGCAGCGGCTTCATTCGGGTGACACCTTCTTCGGGAGGTTTGGGAGGTCTGTGCGGGCGCTCAGCCGAGCGGCGCGGCCTTCACCGCGGCGCGGCCGTCTTTTACCACCACCGTAAAGCGGGCGCTCCGGCTGCGGGCCCGGGACACCACCTCCGCGCGGCTCTTCTGGAGCGTGGCGGCGAAGCGGTCCCAGGTCACGCCGTCGACGGACTCGCCGCACTCCCGGCGCCGCGCCACGAACTGCTCGAAGACCTCCCGCCACTGCCGCTGCTCGTCCGCCTCGTTGAGCGGCAGCCGCTGGTTGATGGGCGTCCCCGGGGGTTCGCCCGGGTTCGAGAGCAGCGACTCCAGGTCGTTGACGCTCCGCAGCTTGCCGCCGGAGCGCTCGATCTCGCGCTTCACCACCTCGTCGATGCCGTCGTTGGCGGCCACGGCGACGTCGCGCGCGAAGCCGTCGAGCAGCAGCGGGTCGACCCGGTTGCCGGGGCCCTTCTGGAGCCCGCGCAGCGCCGCGATGAGCCGCTTCTTCTTGCTGTCGTACTCCCAGTAGAAGAGCGCGAAGCCCACCGCGATGAGCGCCGCCACCGCCGAGAGCAGCGCCGCGAAGGGAACCCGCGCGATGTCCTCCTTGGAGGCGTGCATCAGGAAGTCAGACGGCATCGAGGGGAGCCCGCGGCCGACGGCGAAGCCCGCCCCGACGCTCCCGGGGAGCGAGGCGTAGGCGACGCGGCCGCCCTGCTCAGGGAGGTCGAAGGACACCGCGCCGCGGGTCGTCCACTCGGGGCGCTGGGAAAGCGTGCGGAGAGGGTCGGAGAGCGCGCCGACCGGAGGGGCCGCCACGCTGCCGCGCTCGGGCACCGGGGTGTACCCGCCGTAGGTCTGCGCGGCGCCGAAGACGATCACCGACGCGCCGGGGACGAGCTGCGCCACGGTCTCGACGAAGCGCGGCTGGATCGCCATCCCGTGGACCACCGCGCCGACGTAGTAGCGGCCCTCGGAGATCACCGGCCTGGCGGCCATGCGGTACGCGGTGCCCGCGAGCTCCCAGATGTCGTCGCGCACGTTGCCGGCGATGGCGCGCTCGACCAGCGGGAGCCCGCCGACGTACTGGCCGACCTCGTTCTCCTGGAGCCCGACGCGCCCCACGATGACGCCCCGCGGGTCGACCGCGAAGAGCACGTCGCCGCGCAGCGGGCCGAGGCCCTGGTTGAGCTCCCGGAGCCGCGAGGTGAGCGCGGTGCCGATGGCCGCGGGCGTGTCGGCGGTGCGCCGCGTGGCGGTCACCATCAGCGCGACCAGGCTCGTGTCCGACGAGAGCGGCGCGAGGTCGTCGAGCCGGGTGCGCGCGTCGCGCCGGAGGAACTCCTCCACGATGCGCCGGTCGCTGTCGACCATCGTCGCCACGTCGCTCGCGCGGTCGTGGTCGTAGGTCTTGCGGGCGAGCGTCATCGCCGCCACCGAGGCGCCGGCGACCAGCGCCAGCAACACCATCCAGAACCTTGAGAACAACATCGCCGACCGCTCCGCTTCTCAGTGACCCCGACGCCGACGATGGTTCTCTTCGGGCGCCGCCGGGGCCGCCGAAGGCGCCGCGCCCGGGGCCGCCGGGGCCGCCGGGGCCGCACCGATCGCCAGCGTCACCGACGCCTCGCGCCCAGCGACCGTGACCTCCGCCGAGGCCCGCTCGACCCCTTCGAAATAGGCCTTCACGGTGTACGGCCCGTCTTCCAGCCCGGTGGCCGTGAAGGCCCCGGTGGCGTTGGGCTGGAGCACCCTCCCCTGCCCGGGGCCCGCCACCAGCCAGCAGCGGAAGGTGGGCTGCCGCAGGTCGCGGAGCTCATAGCTCCCGGCCGAGGGGAGGCTCACCTGGCGGCGGGTGCGCGAGGAGGTGACCTCCGCGGCGACCACGCGGTCGTCCCCGCCCGCGCGCACCACGTAGAACTCGTGGGCGAGCAGGTCTTGATTGTCGAGCGTGAGGGTCGTGCCCGGGGAGAGCAGCACCGTCCCGGGTCGGCACCGGCCGCCCTCGACGGGCACCGTCACCGGCTGCCTCGACTCGGCCACCGAGGCGCCGGTCAGCACCACCGCCACGTCACGCTCGACGTTGGACCGCGGCGCCGTGATCGCCAGCGCCCCGTTGGGCACCTCCCAGAACGCCCCGCGCCACCGCGCCGGCGTCGCCCTGGCCGAGGGGCTCAGCGCATCGGCGCCGGTGAGCGTCCCTCGCAGGTCGTGCGCGAACGCCGACGCCGTCGAGACGATTACCAGCGCGGTAAGAACCACCCACCGACGCGACCCCGGAGACCACCGCCTTGCCATCACCGGGGGATGGGACACCGTTCACCGAGACCGCGTCAATCGACGAGTTGGGGGATGGAGAGAGAGTCCCCGGTCAGACGCTGCCGAGGCCGCGGGCGAGCATCTCGATGTCGGCGCGGCGCACCTGCTCGACGGTCAGCGCCGGGAGCATCACCTTGCTGCCGGGGAGCTTCGCGAGGCGCTCGATCATGGTGCGCTGCAGGGCCTCGCGGCGGGCGCGGGAGAGGCCCACCCGGGCGACGCCCTCGAGCGCGGAGGCGCGGGCGAGCACCTCGGCGGCGGCGCGCGCGGGCTCGACGCCGGTCTTGAAGAGGGGGGTGAGCACCTGGTTGATGACCAGCTTGGCCAGCGGGAGATGCAGCTCCTGGGTGAGCTTGGGGATGAGCTCCTCGGTCTCCGTGGTGGGCATCTCCTCGGCGAGGGTGACCACCACCATGCCCGACTGCCTCGGGTCTCGCATGATCGCCAGACCCTCCTCGGCCTCGCGGCGCAGCAGGCCGATGGGGGCGACCTTGGTGATCACCTGAGGCACCCGAAGCATCTGGAGGCCGTGCCCCGTGGCGGGCGCGTCGAGGAGCACCAGGTCGTAGACGGGGCGGCCGTTCTCCTGCTGCTTCACGTGATAGAGCGTCTTGCCCAGCATCGACCAGGCGTCCATCCCCGGGACCGCGCGCAGGAAGCCCTTCACGGCGCGGTTGTCCATCACCGCCTTGTAGAGCGCGCGCACCTTCAGGATCATCATCCCGTACTCGTCGAGGCAGGACTCGGGGTCGAGGTTGACCGCGTCGATGTTGGGGAGGATCTGCGCCACCTCGCTGGTGATGAACTGCGACTCCAGCATCGAGCTCATGCGCTCTCGGGCCTGGGACATCGCGACCAGCACCCGCTTGCCTCGGGAGGCCGCGAGGATCGCGAGGGCGGCGGTGACGGTGGTCTTGCCAGTGCCGCCCTTGCCGATGACGGCGAGGAAGCGTCGGTCGAGGAGGTCAGACGCCATGCGTGGTGCCCGGTGCTAGCGCGAGCATCGGCCGAGACGCAAGCGGTGACTCAGCGGCGGCGGCGGCGGACGACGACCGCAGCGAGGCCGAGGGCCAGGAGGCCCGCGAGCCCGCGGGGAGCCGCGGCGCCCGGGGAGGCGCTGCACGAGAGGCCGCGGAAGCTGGAGTCGGTTCCGCTGTAGAAGCCGTCGTCGGTGGCGCAGGGCGGGCGGTTGAGGAGCACGCCCGCCTGGAAGGACGGGGCGAGCTCGGCGCTGTTGGACGAGGCCTGGAGCTGGAGGTCGCGGTCGAGCGTGGCGGCCGGGAGGTCGGCGCGGAGGCGGGTCACCCAGGGCTGCGAGAGGCCCGCCACGGCGAGGCCCCAGTCGCCGTAGGCCTCGGGGTTGTAGCGGAAGTTGTTGCTGTAGCTGTCCGCGCGCTGCGCCGACTCGGTGACCCACGCGCGCCCGCCGGAGGGCGCGATGGCCGCGCGGAACATCGCCGGGTAGTTGCTGGCGCTGGTGCTGTAGTCCCAGGAGACGCGGGCGCGGTCGACGAGGGCGTTGGGGAAGTTCATCGCCTCGGTGCGCCCTTCGCTGAAGACGAAGAGGGAGATGCCGACCTTGTCCGCGATGCCCGCGCTCACCATGCGGAGCGGGAGCACCGGAGAGGGGGTGGAGAAGCGCACCCGCACCGGCTGCATCGCCTGGACGCCTTCGCCGGGCCGGAGGCGCAGCGCGATGAAGTCCATGTGCAGGTCGGTGTAGTGCCGGATGACGGGCTCGATGCTCGCCGGGATGGCGTAGTTGTTGGCCCGCAGCCAGGTCGAGAGGGCGTCCGCGTCGGAGCTGCGGAGCGTCACCGTCTGGTAGGGACCCACGATGGCGGTGCTGAGGATCTGCACGCCGCCCGACTCGTTGGCGGCGGAGTCGGAGGCGGCGAAGAGGCCGCCGCGGCCGGCGGTGGGACAGACCTGCGACGGGGCGGTGACCGTCGGGGCGGTGACCTGCGAGAGGGTGTCGAAGAAGGTTCCGTTGGCGAGCTCGAGGCGGGCGTCGCCCTGCACCGGCAGCACCCAGGAGAAGTCCTGCGGGCGACCCGAGTAGCGGATCTGGTCCCACAGGATCGACTCGCTCGCGTGCAGCGCCATCACCATCAGGTGATCGGTCACCACCTGGTTGGTCTCCGACGGGGCGAAGCAACCGCCGCACGCGTCGGCGACGCCGCTGGAGAGGGTCGGCACCGAGACGGCGGCCACCAGGAAGAGCGCACGGGTCCAGCTTGATCGGGTCATGGGAGGTCCTCTGTGCAATGGATGCTCCAAGGCCGGGGAAAAGACAAACCGCCAGGATTCCAGGGCGTCGCGCGATCCATGAGGGTGCGACGGGTTGTGCCATCACCGCACAGGGCGCGTGCCGCGACGGCCCGGCCACTCGGGTGGGATGCACGTCACTCGCCCCCGCCGCCCGACGTGGTCTATAGCTCCCGGCGCCGCGATGAACGACCTCCTCCGACCCGTGAGCGCCGCCCCGAAGCCGCTGTCGATCAGCGAGTTCAACCGCACCGCGAGGGAGACCCTGGAGCAGCGCTTCGCCGCCTCGGTCTGGATCGAGGGCGAGATCTCCTCGGCCAAGCTGGTCACCTCGGGGCACCTCTACTTCGAGCTCAAGGACGAGCGCGAAGACGCCCGCCTCGCGTGCGTCATGTGGAAGGGCAGCCTCGCCAAGGCGAAGGCGAAGATGACCGTCGGGGAGAAGATCCAGCTCCGCGGCAAGCCCACCATCTACAACAGCCGGGGGAGCTTCCAGTTCGTGGGCGACGCGGCCACCGCCGCGGGCGCCGGGGCGGCGGCGGCGGCCTTCGAGGCGCTGAAGGAGAAGCTCCGCGCCGAGGGGCTCTTCGAGGAGGAGCGCAAGCGCCCGCTCCCGAGGTTCCCGAAGGTCATCGGGGTGGTGACCAGCCCCACCGGCGCCGCCCTGCAGGACATCCTCAAGGAGCTCTTCCGCCGCTGGCCCGTGCGCGTGGTCGTCTCCCCGACGCTGGTGCAGGGCGCCGAGGCCCCGGCGCAGATCGCCCGCGCCATCGCGCAGGTGCAGCGCATCCGCGCCCTCGACGTGCTCATCGTCGGCCGGGGCGGAGGCGCCAGCGAGGACCTCGCCGCCTTCAACGACGAGCGCGTCGCCCGCGCCATCGCGGGCTGCCGGGTGCCGGTCGTGTCCGCGGTCGGACACCAGGTCGACTACACCCTCGCCGACCTCGTGGCCGACCTGCGCGCCGCCACCCCGACGGCCGCCGCCACGATCTGCACCCCGGAGATCACCGAGGAGCGCGACCGGCTGGAGAGCTTCCACCGCAGGCTCCGCAGCGCCCTCTCCGGCAAGCTCAGCGCGCTCCACCTCAAGCTCCATCGGCTCCAGCCCAGGGACCCTCGCCGCGCCATCGCGGTGGAGCGTCAGCGCCTCGACGGGCTCATCGAGCGCGCCGAGGAGGCCCTGCGCAAGCGCTTCGTGGCCCAGCGCCGCGCGCTCGCCCAGGTGGACGTCAACCTCCAGGGCAACCACCCCAGGGTGCGCCTCGCCAACCACCGCGCCGCCCTCGAGCGCCTCGGCGCCCGGATGCTCCCCGCGATGCAGCGACGCGCCGAGCGACGCGCCCTCACGCTGCGCGACCTGCGCGACCGGCTCGACCGGAGCACCCGAAAGCTGCTGGAGAGGCGAGGCAACGCGCTCGGACTCGCGGCAGGAAAGCTCGATGCCTTGTCGCCGGTGAAGATCCTGGCGAGAGGTTATGGCGTGGCGATGCACGAGGGTCGGGCCCTGGTCGACGCCAGCACCGTGTCTCCGGGCGACAGCATCCACCTGCGCCTCGACCGGGGAACCCTCGACGCCACCGTCACCCGCGTCGGGACGTGACCGCCCGCCTCGCGCTCCTCGGCCACCCCGTCGCGCACTCGCGCTCCCCCGCCATGATGACCGCGGCCTTCCGGGCGCTCGGGCTCGACGCCTCCTACGAGGCCCTCGACACGCCGCCCGGCACCCTCGACGCCGCCCTCGCCTCGCTCTGGAGCGACGGCTACCTCGGCGCCAACGTCACGCTGCCGTGGAAGTCCGCGGTGCGCGCCGCCCTCGGCTCGGTGGACGCGCTCGCCCTGCGCTGCGGGGCGGTCAACACCCTGGTGCGCACCGACGCCGGCTTCGTCGGGACCAACACCGACGCGCCGGGCTTCGCTCGCGCGGTGATCGAAGCGGGCGCCTCGCTCTCCGGGCAGCGCGTGGTGGTGCTCGGGGCGGGAGGCGCGGCGAGGGCCGTGGTGGTCGCCGCGGAGGGCGAGGGCGCGGCGTCCATCACGGTGCTCGCTCGCGACGCGGCGAAGGCGGGCGCGCTGGGGACGGCCGCGGGCTTCGGCACCCCCGCGGCGCGCTCGGCGATCGCGGAGGCCACGATGCTGGTGCAGACCACCCCCTGCGGCATGACCGGCGGGCCGCCCGGCGAGGCCATCGTCGCCGCGTCCGAGCTCTCGCGCTGCGCTCCGGGCGCCCTCGCCGTCGACCTCGTCTACACCCCTCAGCCCACGCCGTGGATGCTCGCCGCTCGTGCCTCGGGGCTGCGTGTGCTCGACGGCGTCGGCGTCGGGATGCTGGTGCACCAGGGAGCCGTCGCCTTCGAGCGCTGGTTCGGTCGAGAGGCCCCGGTCGCGGTGATGCGCCGCGCGGTCACCGGGGCTCGCTGAAAGGCGTCGTGGCGCCCCTCATTCTCGACCGTCGGTGCTGCGGGGCATAGACTGCCGCGGCCCGAATGCCCGAGCTCGCCACGCACCCCGTCCTCATGGAGCCCGCCGTCGGTGCCATGGAGTCCGCCGCCACGGCGAAGCGCATCGGGCGCTACCGGGTGATCCGCCAGCTCGGAGAGGGGGCCATGGGCACCGTGATGCTCGCCCACGACCCGGAGCTGCAGCGCGAGGTCGCCGTGAAGGTGCTGCGCGACGGCGGCAAGAGGGAGTCCTTCGTGGCCCGCTTCCGCAACGAGATGCGGGCCGCGGCGAGGTTTCACCACCCCAACATCGTGACCGTCCACGACGCGGGGGAGTGCCCCGCGCTCGGCCCCTTCGTGGTCTACGAGTACGTCCCAGGGCGCAGCCTCCGGGCGCTCATCGAGGAGGGGCCCGTCACCCCGAAGGAGGCCATCCGCATCGCCCGCGGCGTCGGCGCGGCCCTCGACGCGCTCCACTCCGTCGGGATCGTCCACCGGGACATCAAGCCCGACAACATCCTGCTGGGGCCCGACGGCGCGGTGAAGCTCACCGACCTCGGCATCGCCCGCGTGCCCGACGCGACGCTCACCCGCGACGGGCAGTTTCTCGGGACGCCCGCCTACGCGCCCCCGGAGGCCATCACCAAGGGCGAGTACAGCACCCGGGGGGACGTGTACTCCCTCGCCTCGGTGATGTTCGAGGCCCTCACCGGCACCCGTCCCTTCCCCGGCGACGACGCGGTGCAGGTCTCCTACGCCGTGGTGCACGACCTGACCCCGGCGCCCTCGTCCGTGCTCCCCACGGTCTCGGCCCGCGTCGACGAGGTCTTCGCCATGGCCCTCTCCCGGCGGCAGTCCGAGCGCCCCGCCTCGGCCGGAGCCTTCGTCGCCCTGCTGGTCACGGCCCTGCGCGATGGCTCCGCAGGCGCCTCGAAGCTGCGTCGCTCCCCGCCCAGGGCCAGCACCCTGGTGCTCGCGGCCCTGGCGCTGCTGGCGCTGATCATGGGCGTCTACCGGCTCACCCGCCCGGAGCCCGCGGCCCCGGTGGTCTCGCCTTCACCGGGCGTCCGACCCGGCGCTGCGCCCGCCCGCCCGAGGCCGCGCCCTGCGCGCGCCGTGCACCGCGCCCCGCCCCGCTGACCGTCAGCGCTCGACGCGAACCGTCCCGGCGATGCGCCCCCGGTCGAGGGTGATGCGCACGTCGGCCACGCGCTCGGCGAAGGGCGCGTCGTGGGTCACCAGCACCACGATGCGGTGGCGAGACCGGGCCCTGGCGATGTCCTCCTCAAGCCGGGCGACGGCCCTCGCGTCGAGCCCGGTGGTGGGCTCGTCGAAGAGCACCAGCGTGGGGTCGTGAAGCTCCGCGCGGGCCACCGCGAGGCGCTGGAGCTGACCGCGGGAGAAGGTACGCGCGGGGCGCTCGGCGAGGGCCGTGAGGCCGACGCCCGAGAGCACCGCCTCGATGCGGGCGCGAGGCTCGTCGAGGCCGTGCAGCGTGGCCATCAGCGAGAGCGACTCCCGGGGCGTGAGGTCGGGGTAGACCATCGCCTCGTGCGCCACGAAGCCCACCGCCGAGCGGATCGCCTCGCGGTCCTCCGGCATGCGGTACTCGCCCCAGCTCACCTCGCCCGCGGTGGGTCGGGAGAGCGTGGCGAGGATGCTCAGCAGGGTGCTCTTTCCCGCGCCGTTGCCGCCCTCCAGCGAGGCCACCTCGCCGGCGCGGAAGGTGGCGCTCACGCCCGCGAGCGCGCGGGTCACACCGAAGACCCGGGTGACGCGGTCGACGGTGACGGTATCGAAGCTGGCTCGGGGGGTGCTCATCGGAGGGGGGCGCATCCTACGGTGGATCGGTGAGCGCCGTGGCGCTTGCAGGGGGCGGAGGGGTGTCGCATAAGTCGGCGCGCCATGACCACCGACGTGAAGTGCATCAAGTGCGGCGAAGAGAAGCCCGGCCTCGCGGCGCCGCCGTTTCGCCCCGGTACCAAGCTCGCGCCGCTGGGCGCGGAGATCCAGCAGAAGATCTGCGCCGGCTGCTACAAGGACTGGATCGCGATGAGCGTGAAGCTGGTCAACGAGCTGCGGCTCGACACCACCGACCCTCGCGGCCAGGAGCTGTGGCTCAAGCAGATGAAGATCTTCTTGAACCTCGACGAGTCGAGCGACCCGTGGGCGCGGCACCTCGACAAGCGCGTCGTGGTGGAGACCGCCGACGGCCGTAGCATCACCGCCACGCTCATCGGCGCCGACGACCACCGGCTCACCTTCTCGGACTTCGACGGGCCCGTCCCGGCGGGCTTCGAGGTGGGCGGCAACAAGGGCGCAGGCTCCCTCGCCCGCGACGCCATCAAGACGGTCGAACCCGCCGCGTGACCCGCCCCGCCCTCGTCTTCGCCACCCCCCGCAAGCTGCCCCGCCCGGCCACCCTCGTCGGGCGCGTCGTGGTCCTCGACATCGCCTTCGCCGCCGCGGGCACCGGGGCCAGCTTCGAGAAGGTCACCGGCCCCTTCCTCGCGGGCCTCGGAGAGCGCCTCGCGGCCTGGGTCGACCACCACGACCACAACCTCCACGACCGCTACCGCCACGACCCGAGGTTCACCCTCTGCACCAAGGCGGTGCACGGCGCCTGCCCCGAGATGGTCACCCCCGAGCTCGTGGCGCAGGTCGGCGCGGTCGACACCCTCGTCGCCCACAACGACTTCGACGGGCTCTACGCCGCGGCCAAGTGGATCCTCGGGGGCGTCGAGCCCTACCCCGGCGCCGACGACGACGCGCGGGCCATCGACACCCGCACCGGCGCTCCTTCGCCCCGGGGCGAGCGCATCGACCGGGCGCTGCGCATCGACGGCCGCGACGACGCCTTCCTGGCCAGGGTGGTCGACTGGCTGGTGGGCCGCTGCGCCGACCCGCAGGTGAACGGCGAGATCGAGGCCGCCGCGTCCCGCTACGACGCCATCGAGCAGCGCACCCGCGACGTCGCCGGCGACCGCTACACCGTCTCCGGCTCCGTGGCCTGGTGCGACATCACCGACCTCAAGCCCCGGGAGGTCGACAAGACCGAGCTGCTGCTCCTCGGGCAGAAGCGCGCCGCGGTCTCGGTGCTCACCGACGATCAGAACGTCACCCTCGCGGCGGCCTTCGACTCGGGCCTCGATTTCCTCGCCATGCTCGGCGTGGCGGGGGGCATGCCCACCCGGGTGTCGGTGCCCCGGTCGCGCGAGGCCGAGGTGCGCGCCGCCCTCGCCCGCCGCGGCCTGCTGCCGACGTAGCGTCCCGCGCGGATCTATACTCGCCACTGCTCCAATGGCTCAGCGCTTCATCCGGTGCCAGCTCTGCGGGATGCCGCACCCCGCCGAGGCGCCGCTCTGCCCCGTGCACCAGAAGCCCGTCGTCCCGGCGATGCGGCCGCAGTCCCCCGATCGGGCGTCGCTCCCCCCGCCCCCGCTCGCGCCCCGGGGCATCGACGCGACGCAGCCCGCCGACGGCCTCCCGCGAGAGACCCCGCTGGCCCTGCCGACCCCGGAGGCCCCCCTCCTGGGACGGCTGCTCCAGGGTCGCTACCGGGTGACCGGTCTCATCGCGCGGGGAGGCATGGGCGTCGTCTACGACGCGGTGCAGGTGAACCTCGGACGCCGCGTGGCCATCAAGTGCCTGCACCCGAAGTACGCCCGCGACGCGGTGGCCATCGCGCGCTTCCAGAAGGAGGCCGTGGTGTCCGGCAGCTTCGGGCACCCGCACATCGTGGAGGTCTTCGACATGGGCGTCCTCGAAGACGGGGCGCCCTTCCTGGTGATGGAGCGGCTGGAGGGCGAGACCCTCACCGCGAGGATGCGTCGCGACCGCCGGCTCGGGCTCAAGCTCTCGGTGAGCGTCGCGCGGCAGACCGTGTCGGCGCTGGTCGCGACGCACGCCCGGGGCATCCTCCACCGCGACCTGAAGCCCGACAACCTCTTCCTGGTGGCGAGGGGGGAAGACACGCCGAGGGTGAAGGTGCTCGATTACGGGGTGAGTAAAGCGATGACCGCCCTGGGCGACCCGAGGCTCACCCGCGCGGGCTTCGTCATGGGGACGCCCTCGTACATGGCCCCGGAGCAGGCCCGCGGCGACTCCGACCTCGACGGCCGCGTGGACCTCTACGCCGTCGGGGTGATCCTCTACGAGATGCTCACCGGGCGGCTGGCCTTCGTGGCGCGCACGCCCGCCGCGCTGCTGATGGAGATGCAGCGGGCGACGCCGCCGAGCCCGTCGATGCTCCGCCCGGGGGTCTCACCGACCATCGACGCGCTGGTGATGCGCTGCATCTCGCTCTCCCGGGCGGACCGCCCCCGGGACGCCGCCGCTCTCCAGCGGGAGCTGCATCAGCTCGGGCCCATCGAGGACGAGGTTCCGATCGAGGACGACGACCCGACGGAGGTCAACGAGCTGCCGGAGACCTTCGAGCGGGAGGACACGGCGGATCAGTCGGTGCGGGTCTTCGCGCGCAAGCGCTGAGGGCGAGGAGGAGGGCTCAGGCCCCGCCCGCGGCGAAGCGCTCCCTCACCAGCGCCTGGAACTTCGGCAGCCCCAGCCGGTCGAGCAGCGGCAGGAAGGCCGGCTCCACCCGGTCGTCGCGAGCGATGGCCGAGAAGGGGCGCACGCCGACGTCGTGGGCGCCCAGCACGAAGGGCATGATCTCCGTGCGCCCGGCGTCGAAGGCGTCGAAGAGCACCGAGGCCTTGAGGTACGCCGCGGAGACCTCCAGGAAGGCCGGGCGCACCCCGCGCAGGTAGCGGCTGAAGGGCTCCGCGATGACCCGCTTTCTGGGGCTGTCGACGAGGCCCACCTGCTCGAGCTGGCGCAGCAGCAGCGCGCTCGCCGAGAGGCCCGGCTCGGTGCGACGGCGCTCGGACTCGTAGCCCTCGGCCACCACCACCACGGCGTAGTCGACCTGCGCCAGCTTCTCGGCGATCTCCCGGAGCACCTCCTCGGTGAAGCGGAAGAGCGGCAGCACGGCCAGGTGCGCCCTCGCGGAGACGGCGCAGTGCAGCGCGTGGCGACCGCTGCGGTTGCCCATGGTCTCGACCAGGTAGACGCGCTTGTGGGTGTAGGCGTCCTCGAGCAGGCCCCGCACCACCGTCGCCCCGGCCTCGACCCCGGTGAGGAAGCCGATCGCCCGGTCGCCGCCGAGGTCGTCGTCGATGGAGACGTTGATGAACCCGGCGGGGATCCTCGGGGTCATGTCCTCGAGCAGCGCCTTCTCGCCCTCGAGGGTGCCGTTGCCTCCGACGCACACGAGGTGCGTGAAGCCCTGCGCCGCGATGGTCGCCGCGGCCTCGCGACGGCGGTCGTGCTCGAGGAAGCCCCGGTAGCGCTCGCTGCGGAAATCGCTGCCCGCGTCGAGCACCCGGCGCCCCATGGAGCGCGCGGGGATGCCCTGCGCGAGCAGGGCGTAGCGCTCCTGACGGCCGAGGATCAGCCGCTCGAACTTGGGCTCGGCGGTGGCGTCGCGGGTGAGCGAGCGGAAGCCCTCGCTCGCGGCCCAGACCTCGTAGTTGCGGCGCACCGCCTCCTCGGTGAGCGCGACCGCGACGGAGGAGTACCCGGGCGCGTTGCCCCCGTCGAAGACGATGAGCAGCCGGCGGGAGGAGGCGGCCTGGTTGTTGGGTTGTCCAAAGGAGAGCATCGGGGCCATGACGGAGGGCTTTACCACGCGGTGGAGTCAGCCCGAGGCGCGAGAGCGAGGGCGCGCCAGTGGCCGCGGGTCCAGCGCCACCAGAGCAGCGCCGCGCCGACGCCGGTCTCGCCGATGAAGCCGAGCCAGGCGCCGACCACGCCCCAGCCGAGCTCGCGGCCGAAGAGCCAGGCCGCGCCGGGGACGCAGGTCCAGATGGCCGCGATGCCCAGGAAGGCCGCCCAGCGCACGTCCCTCGCGCCGCGGAGGGCGCCGCGCAGCACGATGCTGGCGCCGTCAAGCACCTGGAAGACCGCGGCCACCACGAGCAGCCGCCGCACGGTCTCGATGAGCGCCGGGTCGTCGGTGAAGACCCGGGCGATCATTCCCCCGCCGAACGCGAACACCAGCCCGCAGCCGGCCATGAAGGTGATCGCGACCCGCAGCGCGGCCCGCGCCATCCGGTCGGCCTCGTCGGGCTCTCCACGGCCGAGCGCCCGGCCGACCAGCACCGAGGCCGACTCGGAGACCGCCACGCCCGGGAGGAAGGACGTGCGGATCACCGCCAGCGCGATCTGGTGCGCCGCGACCCCGGTGGCCCCGACGGTGCCGAGAATGGCCGTGAAGGCCGTGAAGGCCAGCGTCTCCAGGCCGAACTGCAGCCCCGTCGGGACCCCGACGGCGCAGACCCTCCGCAGCGCCGCCGACGCCGTCGGAGCGTCCGGGTCCGGCGCCCTGCGCCTCCAGGCGTCGATCCAGAGCGAGGAGAGGCGCAGCGCGTTGATGCCCTCGGCGATGGCCGTCGCGAGCCCGGCCCCCGCGACGCCCAGCCGCGGCATCCCGAAGTGGCCGTGGATGAGCGTCCACGCGAGCGCGGCGTTGATCACGTTGCCCGAGAGGGTGATGCGCATCGGGGTGCGGCTGTCGCCGACGCCCTGGCGCCACTGCACCAGCGCGGAGAGCAGGCAGGTGAGCGGCGCGAGGGTGGTGCGCGCGGCCATGAACGAGCGCGCGTAGGGGATCATCGCCGGGTCGACATGCAGCGCGTGCAGCGCCCAGGAGACGTCCCTCGCGAGCGCGAAGATGGCGGCGCCCGCGAGGAGGGCGAGCGCGGCCCCGGCGCGGGCGTAGTGGAGCCCGTGCTCCCCCCTGGACTCGCCGAGGGCGTGCGCCGAGCAGACCTTCACCCCGCGCATCACGCCGAAGACGATGGCGTAGTTGAGCCAGGTGAGCACCGTCGCCACGCCGACGCCGCCGAGGGCGTTGGCGCCGAGGCCGCCGACGAGGGCGGTGTCGACGAGGCCCATGGCCGTGTCGCCGAGGAGGGCCACGGCGATGGGCCACGCCAGGGTGATGACCTCGCGGCGGGCGTCCGCCGAGGGGGAGGCATGGGGTCGGAGAAACGAGTGAAGTCGCAAGCGAAGAGGGAGACCCACGAGGCACCGTCACTTTACTGGAACCCCCCTGCGATCCTCTCTGGGAGAGAGGTCGCGGGTTCCAGTACGACGTCCCTCTCCTGCTAGCCGGCTCCCTTCACGGCGGCGCATACGACCGGGAGCGAGCGCCCCTGGCGGTGCATCGACGTGGTGGACTTGCTGCGGATCGAAATCATGAGCGTCCAGCTAGCGCGCGCCGCGGCGGGAGGTCAAGGGCGTCGGCCGCGCGGGGACTGCTGTACGCTCGGTCGGTGATGAGAAGCGATCGATGGATGGGCGCGCTGGTGCTTTGCTTCGCGGGCGGAGCGTGCTCGGCGGAGGAGAGCACCATCGAGCCGACGATGGACGCCGGGGCGCTGGACACGGGCGTCCGCGACGCGCGCTCGGACGCCAGGATGGACGTCCGGGATGCGGGCACCGACCGGGGATCATCGATGATGGACGCGCCGACCGACCGCGGGAGCGCAGAGCGCGACGCCGGGGCGGCGGAGGTGTTCAGCCCGGAGTGCCGGGCGACCAGCGACTGCACCGGGGCCCGGCTCTGCCGCATGGACCGCTGCGTGGAGCCGGCGACGGGCTGCTCGGCGACGTCGGGCTGCGCCAACGACGCGCGCTGCGAGGGCGGGCGCTGCGTGCCGTGGACCGGGGCGCAGACCGACCCGGCGTGCACGGTCGACCCGAGGCCCGGGGTGTTCGCTCCGGCGGTGCAGTGCCAGTTCGACGAGGCGCCCGCGGGCGACGCGTACCCCGATCACCTCCACGTGCTGTCGACGCCGATGGTGGCCGACCTTCGCGTCTATCGCGCGGGCTCCTCGGCGGTGCGGCCCTCCATCGTGGTGGTCTTCGACGACGGTGTGGACGGCGGAGCCGAGCTGCCGACGGGGCTGATCCGCATCCTCGACGGCCGCACCTGCGCGCTCCAGGACAACCTCTCCGAGCAGCTCGTGTCGCACTCCTCGCCCCCGGCCATCGGCGACCTCGACGGCGACGGGACGCCCGAGATCGTGGCCTTCAAGGCCGGCGGCGGCCTGGTGGCGTTCCGGTACGTGGCGGCCTCGACGGGGGACGCGGGGGCGCGCGGGCGCTGGGGCGTCTGGTGGCGATCGACCAGCGCCGACGGGACGGCCTTCGACCCCACGGGCGGCGGCTGGGCGGGGCCCACGATCGCGGACATCGACGGCGACGGGCGGGCCGAGGTGCTGCGCCACGGGATGGTGTTCAACGGCCGCACCGGCGTGATCATCGGGGGCACCGGGGCGCGCACCCAGCTCGCGGGCTACTCCGCCGGGGCGTTCAGCGTGGTGCTCGACGTGGACGAGGACGGCGCCGTCGAGCTGGTCACCGGCAACGGGGTCTTCGCCTGGAGCGCGACGACGCGGGACTGGGTGCGCGAGGCGTACTTCACCCGCAGCAACTGCGCGGGCGCCGGGTGCGGCGACGGCCAGGTGGCGGTGGGGGACTTCGGCGACTTCGCGTCCGCCAGGTTTACCGACGCGCGTATTCCCGAGATCGCGGTGGTGTCGAGCGGGTACGTGCGCGTGGACACCATCGAGGGGCGCACGGTGTTCGGCCCCATCGCGCTGCCGGGCGGCGGAACGGGCGGTCCTCCGACGGTGGCGGACTTCGACGGCGACGGGCTGGCGGAGGTCGCCGCGGCGGGCGCGACGGCGTACTCGGTGATGGACCCTGACTGCGGCCCCCGATCGGTGTCCCGCTCGGGCGGCCGCTGCGAGACCTCGACCACGACGGGGGTGCTCTGGTCGCGGCCCTCGCAGGACGCGAGCTCCAACGTCACCGGGAGCACCTCCTTCGACTTCGAGGGCGATGGCCGCGTCGAGGCGGTGTACGCCGACGAGTGCTTCGCCCGCGTGTACGACGGCGCCACGGGGACGGTGCTCTTCTCGCAGCAGCACTCCTCCTGCACCTGGTACGAGAACCCCGTGGTGGCGGACGTCGACGGGGACTTCCGCGCCGAGCTGGTGGTGGGGAGCAACTTCAACTGCGGCTCGCCGACGACCGGCGTCGCGTGCCCGGGGGTCGGTCCTCGCGGGGTGGACGTGCAGTTCGCGGGGCTGCGCTGCTCGACGGACGCGGAGTGCCCTTCGAGCCGCTGCGTGATGGGCTTCTGCCGCTGCGCGGCCGACAGCGAGTGCTGCCCCGGGAGCGCCCCCGCGGGCGACGGAGGCGTGGCGGACGCGAGCGTGGATGCGGGCGGCGACGCGGGGCGCACCACCGGGTCGGGGAGCGAGTGCACCTACGTCTGCGCGGCGCCCCCGGACGGGACGCCCGGCGCGGGCAACACCTGCCGCGCGGCGCGACCGCGAGGGGTGCGAGGGATACGGGTGTACGCGGACATCGCCGACCGCTGGGTGCGCTCCCGCACCATCTGGAACCAGCACGCCTACAACGTGACCAACGTCGAGGACGACGGCCGCATCCCGGCGAGCGGGGCGGTGCGTCGCAACTGGCGAGAGCGCACGCTCAACAACTTCCGCACGAACGTGCAGGGCACCGCGGAGATCACCAGCTCGCCCGACGGCACGGTGTCCGGGACGGGCTTCATGTGCCTCGCCTCGGGCGCGGCGCGGCTGCGGGTGCGCGCGTGCAACCGTGGCACGGCGCCGATGGCCGACGGGCTGCCGGTGGGCTTCTACAGCGGGGCGGGCGTGACGCTGGGGCCGAGGGTGTGCCAGGCGCCGACGCCGCGCGCGCTGATGCCCGGCGAGTGCGTCGACGTGACCTGCGACTGGGTCGCCTCCCCGCAGGAGCGGGCCACGCCGGTGACGGCGGTGATCGACGACACGCGGATGCGCACCGAGTGTCACGAGGAGAACAACCTCGGCGTCATCGAGGACGTGGTGTGCCGGCCGCCGGGATGATCGTCGCGAGCCGCCGACGATTGTCTTGACAGGGCGGGAGGGCGGCGCGTACAACGCGTCTCCCTTCAACGGGGCGTAGCGCAGCCTGGTAGCGCACCTGGTTCGGGACCAGGGAGTCGGAGGTTCAAATCCTCTCGCCCCGACGAAAGAAAAGCCGCAAAAACCACTAGGTTTCTGCGGCTTTTCGCTTTTGGGCGAGGAGTTTGGCTCCGAGGCGGAGCTAAAGTCGGAGCTAAACCCCCGGACGCGACTAAGCCACGTCGCGAAGTCCTGGCTCCGGGAGGACCGAGCCTGGGTAGCGGCCGAGCGACCCCGCGGGCCCGTGGGCGTTCAGTGGGCTTCGTGGCCGTAGTTCCACTCGCTGCCGTGGTACTGTCACCCCATGACCTCGCCACGTCTCGGCACCCTGGCGGCGGTGACGACGGTGCACCTAGCTCGCACCGTCCTCGACCAAACCGTCGACGCATTGCGCGCGTACGGGCGGAGCGGAAACGAAGGATTCGCGCTCTGGCTCGGCACGATCACGGAAGGGGTAGCGCACGTGGAGCGCTGCTTCGTGCCCGAGCAGAACTCCATCCAAAACGAGACTGGGGTGGGTTACTTCGTCGACACACAAACCCTCTTCGCGCTGAACCGCTACTTAAGCGAACGCAAGCTCCGGCTCATCGCCCAGGTCCACAGCCATCCCACCGAGGCGTACCACTCGAGCACCGACGACGCCTACGCCGTCGTGACGACCGAGGGCGGGTTCTCATTGGTCGTGCCGTTCTTCGCACGAGGCGCGGCAAGAATCCCCGCGTGGGCCGTGTACAGGCTCCGACAGGGCCGGTGGGTTGCGGTTCCGACGCGCGACGTGGAACGCACGTTCGTCGTCCAATAACCGCTTCCGGTGTCGTCCGCGACGGCGCGAACTCGGAGCGGCGAGGTGGACAGCGCCGCCACGGCCCATGGGCCTCATCGCCACTTGCTTCGGTAAACCTCCTGGTAGATCCCATCCCCACAAATACACCCCGGCTCTCTCCTTCGAGGGCGCCGCCAGTGGGAGGGTGGGGGCCGCAACACGTCGTCCCAAGCAACCAGGGGCTCGGGCTGGGTGAGTCCCTCGAGCGCCGGGTCGCTGCGCTTCACGAGTTCGGCCGCGAGTAAAATGCCGGCCAGTGCCGACTGGTGCGCCAGCGGGACCGCCTCCATCGGTCCGCCCCCGCGGAGGTCGACTCCCGCCGAGCCGCAGACGAGCCCCGTGTAGAGTTCGGCCAACGGACGGCCCCGCCACGCGTCGAGCGAGCCCGGTTCGAGGTTCAAGTGCGCTAAGATCGCACGCACCTCCTCCTCACCGAGGGGGACGTTGCGGATCCAGAACTCCGCCGCTCGGATCCGATCGAGCCCGAGCGCGTCGGCAACGAGTTCTGTCTGGCTGAGGCCGATCCCGTGGGGTTGGTAGAGGCACGAGAGGCAGGCGGCGTCGCGATCGAACCGATGCCACGACGCGCCGAGCCCGCCGTCGCTGGTCCAGCCGTTCACGACGAGGCGCGGGAGGAGAGCCTGCGCGGTGCGCCGACCCGAGACGTTGTCCACCGAGACACAGACGGTCGGGACCGTGAAGGAGTCGGCGAACCGATCGGCGAACGCTTCAAGCGTTTCGCTTCGGGGCTCGAGTCGGAGGCCGGTGTTGGAAAGGGCGCGCAGGGCGATCTCGGTCTTGGGTCGGTCGACGTCCGCGTCGAGGGTGAGGACGTAGCGCTGGAGGTTAGAGAGATCGACGGCCTCGGGGTCGACGAGGTGCCCTGTGGCCTCGAGCCCCGGATGCCGTGCCAGGCTCCAGAGTGTCGCACTGCAGACCGCGCCCAGTCCGAGGAACGCGACCTCGCCGAGGTGCAGGGGATCGAGCGAAAGATCGGCCCCCGCTCCCTCGCTGAAGTCGAGGAGCGACAGATGGACGTCTCGCTCGGAGCGCGCCGGGGGAATCCGGTCACGGAACACCATGCGGAAAACCTCGGCAGCCGCGAGCGTCGCGGCGGCCGCGGCGGCGTACGGATTGTCAGGGCCCCAGGGCGAGGGGTCGGGCGCGCGGAGGAGGCGCGCGACCCAGCCGTCCGATCGCGGGTGGAGAGCGCCCGGGGGGACGCTCCCGACGCGACCGATCACGACGTCGACCGTCGCGGGGAGGCTTTCGTCCACGACCGCGATGGACGGGTTGATGTCGCGCGCGATCCGCACGAGCGACTCCCGTACGTCAGCCGATCCCACGAAGCAGAGGCTCGGGTAGAGCCGCGACAGCAGGTTGACGAGGAGTTCAGCGAGCCAGCGTGCGCTCCCCTGGCCGCCCTCGACCTCGGGGCCGCAGTGAATCGCCACAACGCAACCGTTGAGGGCAGCCTCCAGCGAGGCCCGATCGACCGCGAGGTGCCGCCCCGCTGCCGCGTACACGCGATCGAAGAACCGCGCGAGCGCCATCAGGACACCTGCCCGACGTTCCACAACACCCGGGCCTGACCGTTCAGTGAAACGGTGACGCTCGGACGCACGTGCTCGATACAGATCCGCCAGAGCGAACTAAGTACGGTGAAGAGGCCGTAGTCCGACCGGTAGAGCGCCCAGTCGTCGCCCGTGTGCTGGGGGTGCTCGTGGTATTCGCGGGTGCCGCGCATGCACAGGAAGGGGGCTCTGGTGTGAGGGTGAACGTCCCGAACGACGGGCAAAGCGTTGCCGAGCCCGTCGAAGTAGTGCCCGGGGGGGAGCTGCGCGAAGGGCAAGGGGTCCCAGGTGAAGGGGTCGCGGAAGGAGACGCCGGGCGGGCGCTGGTCGAAGTCCGTCAGGTCGAGACGGACGCCGAACGCCCTGGCTGAAAACATCGAGAGTTCGAGCGGAACCTGCTGGGGTTGGCGCCTCGCATCCCGGACGCGCCCCTTGGCGCGGTCGCGGTCGCGGGACAACACCAAATGCATAGGTTTGGAGGGCACGAACACCGTGTCGACGTACGGGAAGGTCGACTCCACGAGGCAACATCCCCACCGCCGCAGCATCGAGCGCTGCGCCTCGACCCGCGCCACCTCCCGCGCGAACTTGCGCCGCGCCACGGCCGGATCGAGGCGCATCAGCGCGAGCCCCCAGCCCCCACCTTGAGGGTCAAGAAGAGCCGGGTGTTCTGCTTGAGATCGAGGCTCTCGGGCGTCGCATCGGGGTCGAGCAGGACGCCCGCCTCGTTGCGGATCTCCCACTCGTCCGGCGGCCGGCCGGTGTTGCCGCTCTCCTCGAGCGCCTTGGCACGGGCGGCACGAAGTGGTGCGTGGGGGTTGGTCTTCACCCACGCGTCCTCCCCGTTGATGATGAAATCGAGACTGAGTTGGTTGGGTTCCTTGGACACGGGTTCTTTGGACATGGGTTCCTCCTCGGTGTTGGTGGTGTTCCTGCCGCGACTTCCACACGGTGCTACCCAGGCAATCGCGGCGTCAACCCCCCTGTGACATTCCCTGTCATTGCCGGCGCAGGATGGCACGCCTTCACGCGCCGACGGGTGGGTCCGATGCTGCGAGGGCTCATCAAATTACCAGCATCGATGCCATGCTGCCCGTGAAGCTGCCCAGTTTCGAGCAGGCAGCGGCGACGCGGCTCCCTCCTTTTCGGTGGAGCTCCAGGCAAAACCGACCTGTCGAATCGAATTTGCTGAACGGTCCACGCCCTTGATCTCCGGGGCGCTGATGGGGACCCGCTCATTAGGGTTGCTTCCCGCAGTCGCGGCGCTGTACGACCCACGAGATGCGCAACCCACCGCGCGGTGGGTTGCGCATCTCGTGGGTACGAGGGCTCTCGACCAGAACTTTGCGAGGGAGGGCCGCAGGTACCTGACCGATCGGGCCTTCCCGACCCATCAAATGAGTAGCCAAGGTGCGATTGAGTTCCGAGTGCGAGGTCTCGCGCGCTGCGATCCCGCCCCGGACACTCGTCCCGAGGCGACCCGAGCGGACCCCGCCCAACCGAAGTGCGGGCACTCGGCCCTCGATGTGTCAAATTCGAGCGAACCCTCCGAGCCACCTGGCCTCGGGCGAAGCACACTGCCGCGAAAGATCCCCCACTCATTTCACCCCTGGAGCGCGTGATGCGATTGGACCCTGTGGTCGCTCGAAAGAAGTTCGCTCGCGAGATCGAGCGTGTTCAACATCAGCGAGACGTGCTCCGTGGTTGGGGCTGCTGGATCACGAGCGCCCTATTCCCGCACGTGGACGTCGTGTTTGTCCCTCGGAAGGCCATGCACCTCACCCTGGCGACGAGGGCGGCGATCGCCCCCACAGCAATCGTCGCTCCAGACCCGGCGCCCGCTCTCGTGCAGATTGAACTCGGGATGCTGGCCGCTCGCTCATTCGGCGTCCGCCTCGACCTGACAGACTTCGACCAGCGCCCGCCTGGCGTCTCCTTCCGCGACCCCTTCACCTGGGCCCCCTTGCCCTTCGCGCAGCTCCCGCTTGGCCAACATGTGGATCAGCACGGCAAGGCGCTTCGGGTGGTGCTAGACGTGCATCCATTGACCCATGGCCCCTTCCTTTGCATGCGTGGCACCCGCGAATACCACGAGCACCCCCAGCACACGGGCGACGACTGGGCGCTCTACCGGTCGGACTTCGGTCTATTTACTGTGCTCAGCACCATTTGGAGAACGTGCCTCGAGAATGCGCAGCCGAATTTGGTCTTTCTGCCAACTGGCGGCCTTCAGGTTCAGTGGCAGGCGCAGTCGCGAACCTGACGGTCCCGGACGTCTGGCCAGCCGCGACATGAGTCCACACAAGGCACCGCATGAGGCACACAACCTTCCGTCAACCGCCCCCGCGCCGGATATATCGACCATCGTGACTCACGACGTCGTAGCTCGCGAGCTTCTTCTCGTCGGGATCTTGCACATCCCAATGGTTCTCTTCCAAATCGTACGCCCACACTTGGCCGACACGATCAAGGGGCCCGTTCAACTTGCGCCCCTTGATCGATTTCGTACCGCTCGGGAAGGCAGCATGGCGCCGCCACACGTCCTGCGGAATTTGTTGAGGATCCCAGACTATCTCTGGCAGGTAGAAGCGATGGTCGGGAACGCCGCAATTCCGCTCCTCAAGCCTTTCCAGTATGCTCTTCCACTCCTCCATGGGGCGCTCCATCAAGTCCGGTGGCCGGGGGAGACGGCGTCGCGAGGAACGCTGTTCACCTGGTGGGAGTGCGAGCTTAGGGTCGCCAACGCTCCCCAATAGCCACGGATCGAGATCGGGAAGCGCGAACGGGTGGTGGACGACGTCCTCGATCGTCGCCAACACCCGTTTGCATCGCGATCCACGCACCTGCACTTCGACTTCATGCCCTTGAGGCCAGAGACTCCGGCGGCTTCGTGACACGAAGATTAGAGGGTCCCGCCAACGCTCCGCAACGTCGGGACGGGTACACTCATCTAGTGCGCAGTACCAGCCCGCGTCGAGAGTCGATACGGGCGCGCCCGGGACCGAGCAACCGGCTGGGGCCGCCCCAGGGTCGTCGTCGCGCAACAGGAGCCCGCACCACTTAAGGAACTGATTGGTGCCGCGACTTCCGCGAGGGGGAGACCTAAAGAATTCATTCAGGTAGGAAGCCGGCAAGAAGCGTACGGGCATCAGGTGATGTGAGCGGCAAAGCTCGAAGAAGTCTCGGAGAGCCGCAAGCGTGTCGTATGCTCCTGAATCGACGCCGCGTTGCGCTTCGAACTCCGCAACGATGAGGGAGGGATCGAGTAGCGCGAACGTCACCCACCCACCCCCTTCCGGGTTGCTGTGCGGGCCGCGCGAATGGCCAGCTCGGCGTCGAGCCCCTCGGACAGGAACCCCTCGGGCCAGTGAAGCTCGTCGACCTCATCCAGCGAGACCAGGCGCGGAGCACTGCATACTCCGTTCGGACTCGGTTCATCCACAAACCAAACCGCCACGAGGTCCCGGAGAGTAGGGTCCATGGCTACGCGCAGGCGGAGCCGATGGAAGAACGCCTCGGAGTGGGTTTCGACGATCGCACCACGGTCGCACTTCGCGAGCGCGCAAAAGAAATCCGCGAGCGCCGCCTGGGGGCGTGGGTGCAACTGGGCCTCCGGTTGTTCCACGAACAGGCGCCCGCCCTGCGGCAACGAGAGGCCCGCGACCAGTACCGGCAATACCTGACTCAGGCCGAACCCCAGGTCCGTCAGGGGGCGGGACGACCGCGCATCGGCGAGTTGGACGTTCAATCGAACCCGCTGCTCGTCACGCGACGAGGAGACCGAAGCGGCGAGCCCGAGGTGGCGCATCCAGCGGGTCGTAGCCTCCAGCAACGGCAATGTAGTCTCGTCCCACTCAGTGGGTGACCGGCGATCGCCTGCTGCCTCCGCGGGCGTCCGTGGTGCAGGCGGGTACGCAAATGCGGGCACAGGCATGTCTCGGTTCGACCACAGGTACAATCCGGTCCACTGCCCGCTGGTTCCAACGGTGTTTGGCCCTTTGCCCTCACTGTTCATTTCGTAGTATCGGCGCGGTGCCGCGCGGCTCGGCTTGAGGTAGGTCAAACGCTCAAGGAAAAGGGCCAGACTCTTGGCTGCGATCGATGGAAAACCGAGCGTGACCGTCGACTGCAACGGCCGCACGGTGTCCAACTCCAGACCGTGAAACGCGAGAGACAAGTCCTCTTGTCCGTCCGCGCGCCACGTATGTGCCGAGGTGCGCTCGAAGCACTGGGTCCCCAGAGTCGGGCCGATTTGTGGAACTTCGGCAGATGCCGGTACGGAAATTGGTGTGACGCTGACCGCCAATGGTGATGATGAAACTTTCGGCGAGGCGTTGGGGGGGCGAGGCAGCCCGTATCTTGTCATCGCGAGACTGTCGAACGGCTCCGGCGCGCCTCCCCGCCCTCCAAATGCCAATTCGATCCAGCCAGCCGCCGTCTGGAGGGCGATCTCGACAGATCCCTCTGCCCCTTCGTGCCGCAGGTCCTGGAAGGAGCCCAGGTCGATCGGCCAACGCTCGTCATCTCCCGGGAAGGGAGTGTCGAGGCTCGGCATGGCTCGCGGCCACTCGTGCGCCTGCTTCAGCGCGACGAGCGAGTGACCGAAGGACGACTTGCCTGCGCTGTTCGGGCCAAGCAGGACGGTAAGGGGCTTGAGTGGGAGGGAGGCATCCCGAATGCCGCGAAAGTGCCTTAGACGAACCGCGGAGATGGACATCGATTGACCTGATTCCCTAGTGCTGCGCCCCGCGCCCGGACGATCGACTGACGTCGATGCGCTTGGTTGTCCCAATGCGTGGCTGCCGACGTGTGAGCATGATGCCACAATCCGCGCCGTCGCAAGGTGAAGCCTTCGCGCCGCAGCCATCCGGGGCCGTGGCCGCTCGCAGCGCGACCTGCCGGAGCTTCGATGGCGACGAGGGTTGAGCTACGCCACGATGGGCTTGAGTTCGATCCGCAGCTTCACGATCTCCTCGCAACGCCGCTTCCACTGCGCCCGCGTGTAGTCGTCGGAGGCCGTGCGCGGCGGCGCGTGCGTGATCCAGCGGACGAACTGCCCGTCGTCGGGACGGATGGGCACACCTCGCCGTCGGCACCAGGGCTGGAACGCGAGGACGTTGCGGAAGCCGCGCGAGCGCGCCTCGACGGCGAGAAGCACCCACGCGGGGCACGAGGCGTTGTCATCGGGCGCGCGATGGTCCTCCATGGCCTCTCCGGGGCGGGGCGTTGCGCTTGATAGCGCTTCCTGCCGAGCCCCGCGCCCCTCTAAATCGGGCGAAACAGCCCGCGATTTGCGTGCTGACGCGCTTCTCGAACGGAGATGTTTGGCCGAGCGATCGCACGCCCCGCCAACGCACGTACCCGCAGGGTCGTCCCGGGCGAGTGTCGCCGGTTGCGCCCTCGCTCCGCCCGTGTTCCGCTGCGCCCTTCGGATCGGCCCGGATCCCGGTACGGGCGCGCCGGCCGGCGCCCGGGGTGTCTGGGCGGCGCGCGAACGTGGAGAGCACCGATGCGTCTAGATTCCGTACGAGAACTCAAAGCGACCCTCCTCAGCAGTCTCGTTTCCCCCCTCCCCACGAAGGCGAACGGCCGGGCGCTCGCCTTCGCGGCGCGGGAGGTGTCGGCGACCTCGGGCGTACACAGGACCGTCGCGCTCGGCGTAGCAAGCTCGAGCCCGACGGACTTCCGACTGGCCGTCCGGGTGCAGCGCGCCGAGCTGCTCGCGGGCCCGGAGGTCGAGGCCATCCGGAGTCGCGCGAAGGGCGAAGTCGACGTCCGCTACATCGGCCGCGTCTTCAAGCAGGCCGTCCCCTGGTACCAGCAGCGCACCCGCCCTCTGCGGTCCGGCCTGTCCCTCGGTCACTACAAGATCACCGCCGGGACGCTCGGCTGCTTCGTCGTGAACCGCGCCGACGCAAGCGTACTGATGCTGTCAAACAACCACGTGCTTGCGAATGAGAACGATGCCGAGGAGGGCGACGCGATCCTCCAGGCGGGGCAGGTCGACGGGGGCCGGCGGCCCGGGGACGTCGTGGGGCGCCTCGGCCGGTTCGTTCGCCTCAAGAAGGCGGGGCGAAACGTGGCGGACTGCGCCGTGGCTTCCGTGGCCCCGTCCGTCCCGATCGTGCTCGGGTCCCTGCGCGGGATCGGGAAGCTCGCCGGCCTGGGGCCCGAAGCCCCCGCTGTCGAGAGCGGCGTAGCCAAGGTCGGGCGCACGACGGGCGTCCGTCGCGGGCGGGTGACCGCGTTCGAGCTCGACAACGTGGTCATCGGGTACGACCTCGGGGACGTCTCGTTCGACGACCAGATCGAGATCGAGGGTGTGGGCGACCGTGCCTTCAGCGCCGGAGGCGATAGCGGCTCGTTGGTCGTCGACGAGGACCGGTTGGCGGTCGGGCTCCTTTTCGCCGGCGGCGACCAGGGCGGCGCCAACGGCGCCGGACTCACCTACGCCAACCCCATCCGGACCGTGCTCGACCTGCTCCGGGTCGACCTCGCTTTCTGAATCGTTCCGGCGATCAGGCGAGCGACGTGCACGGCTCGACGCGCAGCCCGATTGCCGGGTCGTCCTCGCACCTCCACACTCCCCCCATGAGCACCGTCACACTTGCACAGGCCCGATTGGCGAAGGCGCAGGTTGCCTCCGCGTTCCGATCGATCGGCACCGTCGTTGGGGTCGGGATCACGCAGGTGGGCGAGGACTTCGCCGTGAAGGTCAACCTGCTGGAGGCGCCCGCTCCGGACCGAGCCCTTCCGACGACGCTGGGCGGGGTCCCCGTGCGGGTCGAGGTCGTCGGCCCCTTGCGGAAGCGGTAGCGGTCGAACCGGGACCCCGCATCTTTCACTTCGGCGTTCGTGTGGATGAGGGGCCACCGGCCATGAGACGCCGACCCAGGCGGCGCGAGACGATGCGGCCAGCGAGGGTTTCAAGCAGCACCCGCCGCGGCGTCGCCACCTTCGCGGCGCGCACGGCCCCCTCTCCCAACGCGCGGCGGGTCGCGGGGTCCAGCGCGACCAGCAGCGCGAGTTCCTCGCCGTGCTCGTGGAGCAGCCCGGGCAGTTCGATCTCCGTCGCGCCGAGGAGCTTGCAGAGGCGAACGCGGAGTCGATCCGCCGGGACCGACGGGACGAGCCGGGCGATCTCGCCCAGGACTCCGGGGGGCCGGTCCGAGGTCGAGGTCGCCGCGAGCCGGGCGAGGCCCACGGCGGGCGGGGTGTCTGGCAGCGACGCGCGGAGCAGCGCGTCGGCGTCCACGAGCCCGGCCCCGAACCCGCCGCCCTCCCAGTCGATGCCCGCGGGCCGCCGCACTCCGTCGCGCATCAGCACCTCCTTGAAGACCGCGGCCAGGTTCTCGCGCCCGTACCGCGCGATCAGCCGGCCGCGCCCATGGTGTGCGAGCCAGAGGGCGCAGATCCCCGCCACGGTCGCCGTCGCATGGGACGTCCCTGAGCTCCGGCCTTCCCCGAAGGGGCGCGCGGCGTAGCGCGACGCGTTGGCGGTCCAGACCGACTCCCCGGGCCCGGTCACGTCCACCTCCCGCCCCTGCGCGGAGAACCGCCAGGCCCGCTCGTCCGCGTTGCAGGCGGCGACGGCGATGACGTCGGGCAGCCTCGCCGGGTAGACGACGAACGGCCAGTAGTTGCCCGCCGCGGCGAAGACGATGACGCCCTGGTCGACCGCCCGGCGCACCACGCGTTTGAGTTCCGCCGAAGGGAACGGCCCGCCGAGGCTCATCGAGATCACATGGCAGCCGACGTCGGTGGCGTACTCAATCGCCGCGATGACGCGCGCGAAGTTCAGGTGCACCACGGAGTCGGAGACCCGCAGGGGGACGAGCTCCGCGCCCGGCGCGACGCCAGTGACGTCCGAGACGTCCGGATGCCGGTCGCGGTCGGCGACGAGGACGCTGGCGGTTCCTGTGCCGTGCCCGGGGAAATCCAGGAAGTCCCCGTCGAGGGGATCGGTGCCGTCACCCTCGGTCTCGACGAAGTCACAGGCGAGGTCCGGGCGAACGCCACCCGCGGGGCGCACGATCTCCGGGTGGCGGGTGAACCCGGTGTCTGGATGCCCGATGAGGACCCCCTCCCCGAACGGCCTGCCGCCGTCGGGCGGCAGCGCCCACGCATCCGGCACCCGGCACAGGTCGAGGCTCCAGCGGCGGGGCGCGCTCGAGTCCAGGTGCTCGGCACCCGCACCGAAGGAGGCGGGGCGTACCCGCCACACGGACGGAAGCGCGCCTGCCCCATCGACACCGGGCTGGACGAGGTCGAGCTCGGCCGACGCGACGTCGCGGTCGGCGCGTAGTCTGCGCAGCTTGGGCCAGGCCGCCGGGAGCGGGACCGCCTTGCCGTCGTGCCGCCGGACCAGCCGTGTCCGCTCGTCACGTGAGAGCGGTCCGTCGGTCCAGTTGTCGCCCAGTGTCCGCGCGACGACGGACTCCGCGAGGGCCCCGGCGGCATCCACGGGAAGTGCGTCGGTCCCCAGGCGCACGACGAAACCGACGCAACGGACGGGTGCGGATCGAGCCATCGTAGGTCCTCCTCGGAGCGGGCGACGGCGCGCCCGGCATCGTCCTGAGCCTCTCACAGCCCGGCAGACCCGGCTCGGCTAACGGGTATGGGGAGCGACGCGACCGACGCGCGGGAGGTGTCCATGCCATCGAACAGCATCAGGTCCCCGCGGTACGAGCTACTCCACGTCGTCCTTCTCTACGCGGTCTGGCGACTCGTGCGCGACCGCCCTGGGCCACCCGGCCGCGTGCGCGCCGGGAGGGCCGCCCTGGCGTCCGAGCTCCGCTGCCCAAACGGCCACGCGAACGACGCAGTGGGGGCGCTTCGAGTGCGCCGCAAGCCGCGGCACCTACCACGGCTGGGTCGGGGCTGGGTCGGGGCCTGCGCGCTCTGCGGGGCGGGTGCGGGGTGTCGATCGCCCTCCCCTGGGAGCGCCGGTGGCCAGCGTCCCGCCGGTGTTCCGGAGCAGCCGCGCCGCCTCCTAGCACGACGGTCCGCTCATCCCGAAGGCCGGGAAGCACTCCGCGGCGAAGGCGCATGCCCCGAGCCGGAGTACCACCCGCAGCGCCTACCCCAGCCGCCCGGAATACAACCGCGGCATCAGGTACCCGCTCCCGTACAGGCATTCGAAGAATCCCTGGCGAGAGGCGATCATGGACCAACGGTGCAAGGGGGACCGGTTGGTCGATCGCTGTGAGATCCGTAGCGACTCCCGCCGGGCACACGTCGCCGCTCCCGCCGACGCGAGTGAGCTCACCGCGTGACTGGTGCGCGGGTCAGCTCGCGTTCATCTCTTCGAGCAGCACCTCGTACCAGGGTCGGCGGTCGTCGGCGAAGTCGATGCCGAGTCGCGCGAAGGGGCTCGGTCCGCGGCGCCGCCCCTCGACGCGTGCCGTGAGGTTCCACGCCAGCGCCATCAGCGACAGCCGCGAGTCGGGCACGTTCCGATGCACCATCTGCAACACGCGCAGTCGACTGTTGAGCGCCTCCACCAGCGACGACGAGCGACGCGGCTGGTCGAGCAGCGAGGCCACCGCGGCGCGCACCTCGTTGAGGTTCTCGCAGGCGTCCGCGAGCGCCGCGTGCAGGCCAGCCTGCTCCTGTTGCGCGGCGCGCATCACCGGCCACTCCTGGGCACACGCCAGACGTCGCGCGGCGTGGTGCAGCGACACCGTCGCATCGAGCACCCGCTCTCGACTCCAGTCGCTTCCCGGCCGCACTCGGACCTCGATCCCACTCCACATCACGCGGTGCGCGTTCCAGCGAGAGCGATGACGATGCAGATGCCGCCAGACGCGCGCCGCGTAGAACGAGGGCAGCAGCGCCGCCTCGCGCTCGATCTCGGCCATCAGGTCGTCGGTGCGCGCGTCGGTCCATCGTCGCCCCTCGGGCGAGAGCGGCTCGAAGAGACTCATGGCCAGCTCCTCGACGCGCACCGCCTGGAAGAAGTCCTCCTCGGCGTCCGCCCGCCGCGCGTCCGCCAGGGCGACCTTCGCCTCGCTCATGCGACGGCCGGGGCCGATCGGTCGGGTGGCGCGATCCCAGCACGCGTGGGCGAAGTGCGCGCGTCGCGACTCCCGACACGACAACGGCTCGAAGACCTTCTCGGTCCACCAGGCCCGCTCGTGGAAGAAGTCCGCCTGGTGGTGGATCTTGCGCAGCGCCGCGGCGCCCACCAGGTCGGTGCCGAGGTCGCTCACCAGGAGGCGCAGGGCCGTCCAGGGCTCCAGCATCAGCGCCCAGTCCTCGGCGGTGTGCCACGGCCAGCGCAGCACGTGGAGCAGCGCGCCGCTCACCGGCTCGATCAGCACCTTGATGGGCGTGCGATGGAAGAAGATGTCGTCGCCCGCAAGGCACTCGAGGCGAGCGTGCAACTGCTCGCGCGCCCGCAGCAGCAGGCGCCCGGCGGCGCGCCCGGCGCGGTCGAGGAAGTCCACCAGGGCATCGCGCGAGGGGGGCGTGTGGCCCAGTGCCTTGAAGACGGTCTGGGTGCCGCGCAGCGAGCCGTTGTGCACGGCGAGCGTGCAGATCAACGCACCGACCCGGTCGTCGCCGAGCGAGAGTCCCCTCGCCGCGCCGCGTGGCGGTCTGGCGGTCTCGACGACGACCGCCGCGGGCTTGGGCTTGGGCCCGGGCGGCTTGGGCACCAGCGCCTCGCGGGCGAGGCGTTGGAGCTTGGAGACGAGCGCGACGGAGATCCCGTGGTCGCGCGCGATGTCGTCGAGGGTGGTGCCCTCGTCCCGTCCCCAGGCGGCGGTGACCACCTCCAGGCGCTGCTCGGCGCGGTAGACGGCGGTTGGCAGGGAGCGGTAGTGCTTCATGGCGCCTCCTGCGGCGGCGCGCGGGTTTGGCAACGTGGGCGCCGCCGCGGGGGGAGCCTTCCCACACCGGGAGCTCCCAGGGAATGGCCGACCTACGCGGGGGCGGACGCTACGGATCTCACGCCGTCAGCGACGGCGCGCTCAACCGGTCCCGTGCAAGGCGAACTGCGTCGGATACTGCCGCTGTAGCAGATACGGACGCACCCCGCGCCCTACCGGTGCTTCGATGGCGGCGAGATTCGAGCTACGCCACATTCGACCTGAGTTCGATCCGTAACTTCACGATCTCCTCGCAGAGCCGCTTCCACTGCGCCCGGGTGTAGTTGTCGAAGGCCGTGCGCGGTGGCGCGTGCGTGATCCAGCGGATGAGCTGCCCGTCGGCGCCGTCGTCCTGGACCAGCGTGATGAAGGTGTGCCGCATGGCGTGCTGGTGGCGGTGTACGACGCCGATCTTCTCGCAGTCGCGGCGTAGGTCACGGTTCTGCCGGTTGGTGTTCCGTCGCTCGCAATTCTTGTTCGGCACGACCAGGTCCTCGGGCTCCGGCGGGCGGCCCATGAATCCCTCCCACCCGACCGCCTTCCAGGGGTCGAGCATCGCCGCGAGCGTCGGGTGCACGGGCACGATCTTCACCGCCGACGTCTTCGTCTGCGCCTCCCGGAGCGTGACCGATTTCACCGCGCGGCGGATGGTGATCCGCCCGAGGGGCGTCGCTGCGAGATCGAGGTCCTTCCACCGCAGGACGGCGAGCTCGCCCACGCGCATGCCCGTCAGGAATTGGAGCGCCCAGCAGACCCGCCGCACCGGCAGCAGCCGTTCGTCGGTGAGGAGCCGCTCGATGTCCTCGCGCGGGTACAGCCAGCCCTGGCGGGCGTTGGGGTCCTTGTCCTCGATCGACGGCAGGCGTCCGCGGATGGGCGCGCACGGGTTCGCCGTGATGAGCTCGTCGATCACTGCCGCGTCGAGTGCGCGACGGAGCACATCATACGCGCCGCGCACGGTGCGAGGCGCGAGGGTGCCGCCCCGCAGCGAGGGTCGGTCGCGGAGCCAGTTGATGTACTCGAGCACATGCCGCGGGCGCACCGCATCGACCGGCATCGGCCCGAGGGTCGCGGTCGCGAGGTACTGCTCGATCCGGGCCGCGTCCTTCGGCGCGGTCTCGTAGCGCTGGCCCTTGATCCAGTCCCGCGCATATTCGAGGACGGAGGGGGCGACCGATGCCGCGGGCACGTGTGACCGCGCCGCCGTGACGATCGTCGTACGCGCCACGAAGACCGGTGCTGGTGATGCCGCCACGACGAGCGGGGCGGCAGCGCCACCTTCACCGGGGAGGCCCGAGACGATGGGAGACGCGCCATCGACGGTCGATACTTCAGGGTCCCATTCGCCCGCGTCGTAGCGGCGCTGGAGTTCGGCCGCGATCGCCCGCGCGTAGATGAGGTCGGTCGGGTGTCCGTCGCGGCGCGGCGGGCACGGTTCGATCCACCGGCGCGAGCGCGACCCCGGGCGGAGGTTCACCGCGACGACGATCACTCCGTGCCGCTCGTAGGCGGAACCCGTTCGTGGCCGCCCTGTTCGCGTCGGAGTCATCGCCTCGTCCTCGCGCTCATCATGACGTCGGCGACGCCCGCGGCCACCGGATCGACGACGGTGGTTACGTCATCTTGGGAAGGGGTGCCTTGCGGCGACAGCCGAGCGACGACGGCGTCGACGTCGCTCGACGCGACCCACTGGAATCGACCATCCGTACGGATCGGCACGTCGTGGCGCCGACACCATCGTCGAAACGCGAGCGTGTTCTTGAACCCGCGTTGTCGCCCTTCCTCGCGCAACAGCACCCAGCGCGGAGGGAAGACGAGGGACGCTGCCGCTCCATTGCTGAAGGGTGGCGTGCTCATGGAATATCTTCCTTGGCTGATGGGCGCGAGGGCGTCGCGCGAGAGACCGACGATGGGCGCGACGGTGAGGTGGACGATCGCGACGGAGACCTCGGCCCCCGATCAGCCCCCCGACACCGAGGCACCGAACGCATCGTTCGGCGCCTCGGTGTCTTCCTCTCTTGGAGACCGTCTACTTCCCCACAAACACACCCGCATTCGCGTCGGAGAGGTGTACGCCGCACGTCTTGAATTCCAGCAGAATTCGCGAGATCTCCTGCCCTAGCCGTTGGAGCAACCGTAGCGGCAGGTGCAAGAACAGGCGGCGGGGTCATGGCGCCACCGGATGGACGAGGCGACCAGGGAATCGGACGGCCTCGACCGACGCGGCCGAGGCGATCATCGCCGCCGTCGCGAAGACCGCACCGAGCGGGTCGCCAAGGACCGCCCGGAGCTCGCCCCCGATCCAGAGTTCGCCCCCGCCTCCTCTCGTGATCTGTCCCGAGAGGACACGCAGCCGCGCGACGCTCGGCGCGAGCAGCACCGGTCGCCACGGGTGGGCCAGGCCCCAGACGGCGCGCCCCGCTCGGGCGAGGGCAACGGTGGTCTCGATCTTCGAGGCGAACTGCGCGGCGCGCTCACCGCCGAGATCGACTTCGATGAGGAGGCGCACGGGCTCGGCCCCCTCCTCCTCGATCACGACGACGGCGTCCGGGATGTACGCGTTCGACCCGTCGGCGCGACGCAGGTCGTGGTCGGCGAGGAAGAGGGTCGTCACGACATCGCTACGGCCGCGTTGCGCCACCGTAAGGGCAACGCGGAGGTCGTTCAGCGCCCGCAGATGCGGGTCGAGGCGGGGGACGGGACGCGCGACGTGGAGGTCGCCCTCGTCGAGCCCCGCGTCGGCAAGCAGGACGCGCCCGGCCTCGGTGAGGAAGTACAGGTTCGGCGCGTTCATGTCGGCGACGGCGACCGCGAGGCATCCGAGGGCCACGAGCTTCGCGAGACGGCGCGAGGCGACGGAAGAGAGGAGCGCGAAGATGAGGACGATCTGCGAGGTGGTCGCGACCTTCATCCGGCCGATCGCACGAAGGATCTCGAGGTCCCGCGCGGTCACCCGGAACCTGCGGCGGGCGGGGCGCTCATCGCGGCTGCGGCGAAGGGCTCCCATCGTCAGCGCACCAGCGGGTTCCAGACGGTGAGCCCGCACTCGCCGCACCGGGTATGCGCCGCGAACGCCCCGCACGCGCACTGCCAGAGCCAGCCTTCGGAGACCGCGCCGCAGACCGAGCAGCGGTGCGTGCCAAATTGCGCGACGGCGTGCCCGCGAGGGCACGGTAGGGTCGGGGCAAGGGCACGCTTCAGCCTGAGGTAGTCCCGGAGGTGGAGGAGGAACCAGACAGCAAAGATCACGAGCCCCGCGACCCAGCCGAGGGCGAGATACGCCCCGAGCGGAACAAGGATGGTGAGGAGGCGGAAGGCGATGCGCATCACGGCACGCCTCCGCGCTTCGTGCGCGGTACCCGTCCGCTCACGAGATCCGGGAACTCGGGGAGCGGCCTCGCGCTCTTCGCGGTCCTGGTAGCGACACCGTTGCGGCGCCGTAGGGGCGTCGTCGCGGCAGGTTCGGACGAGCCGGCGTCGGCCTCGCTCGACTCGCTCGTGAGCAGCCGCTCTTCGAGCTCCCGGACGGTGCGTAGGAGTTCGTCGCGGGGACGACCGCAGCGCCCACGAAGGACGGCGTCGACGATTTCCTTCGGAAGCCGGTCGAGCGGCGGGGGATCGAAGGACGCGGCGCGGATGATCCTCGGCTGGAACGGCTCACGCCGATCGGCCACGAGGAAATGCCGCCGCGGGAGGCGTGAGAGCGCTTCGACGTGGTGCCGTTCCTCCTCCGTCGCCGAGAGGAAGTCGGGCCGCTCCGGCGGCGGCACGCCGGGGAGACGGGGCTTCGGGACCCTGCCACTCCGGGGAAGAAATTCTGCGGCGAGCCGGGCGTCGTCCGCGCCCGAGCGGCCGACGACCCGGAGCGCGATGTTGGTCGAGAGCATGGCGCGAATTTCGGTCGGCAGCTGCTGGACCGACTGATGGCAGGAGATGAGGCCCGCCGCACCGAAGCTGCGGCCCTGGGTCAGAATTTTTTCGAGGCAGCGCACGTTTGACGGGTTCATCGCCGCGGACTGGATCTCGTCGGCGACGATCAAGGTCTTCCCGCGCACCCGCCGTCCGGGCGCGAAGAGCGCGTTCGTGAGGTACGCGAGGGTGATCGCCCCGAGCGCGGGGGAGGTGCTCGCGTCGATGATGGTGACGGCACCCGGCAGGAAGCACGGGGCGAAGTCGAGCGCCCCCTCGCCTGCAAGCATGGCCTTCGTTCCGGGCGAGCGCAGGAGGAGGTCGACGCGGCTCGCGAGGCCGTCGATCGAGTTCTGCGATTCACGAGCGATTCGTCCAGCATCGCGGCGGACTTCCGGGATCGGACTCCGGGCAAGGAGCGTCGCGAGCGCGCCGCGGTCCTCGATCGCGTAGCGAAACTCGACGAGGTTCTTCCGGCCGCTGATCGCGCCCGCGAGCCCCTTCGTCAGGGTCGATTCCTGTCGCGCTCCAATGCCGCGGCCCACGACCGCTTCGAGAATCTCAGCGACGACCGCCCCCTGCGCGAGCGGGTCGAGGCCGAGGCTCGGCGCGAGGATCTGGAACGGGACGAGGTACTCCGGCCCATGGAACCGGAGGGTGGTCAAGCGTTGGAGGAGGCTCTGCCAAGCGCGTGGGTCGAGCTGCAGCGCGAGCTGGGCGACCGACCGGAGGGCGAGGTCGGAGAGGGAGTCCTCGCCGCCCTTCGCGTCGAGGCAGATGACGGCGCCATCGTATCCGCGAAGGATCCTCGCGATGGCTTCGTTGACGATGGCGCCCGCAAATCTGGTTTTGCCGCTGCCGGTCGACCCCGTCACCCACGCCGCGTTGTTGAAGAGGTTGTCGAAGGGGATGAGGTACGGCGCGTCCTTCCCGACCTCGCCAAGACGGAAGGGCCCGCGCCCGACGCGCGACGCCATCGCGCCCTCGAAGCGCCTCGCATCCTCGTGGATCACCCACTGAAGTTGTTCGAGCTCGTCGGCACGGGCCTCGCGGGCGAGCTCACGGTGGAGGGACGGCGAACCCCCGGCGAGGCGGACGAGCCAGCGCGGGACGAGGGTCATCGCTCGTCCTCCTGGCCCGTCGGAAGCACGCGAACCCGCTCGCGTGTCCGGGCCCGTTCCCGCTCCTGGAGGGCGCGCCGCTGGGCCTCCGCGCCGAACCGTCGCCGGAGAAGTGCGATCGCGAGGATGACGTGCCCGCCGATCACGGCCGCAACCACGATCGGCGAGAGATCGACGGGAATGTCGACCGGCGCGACGACTACCCGCGGCGCAGGGATGGAGCGGACCGCTTCCGTGAAGGAGCGCCGCATGGTGTTCCACGCCGCGGGAGCCAGCGCGGTCGCGACGAAGACCGCGACGAGATAGCCCATCACGCGGTCGCGGAGCGCCGTTGCGCCGACGATCGAGAGCATGCCGATGACAACGACAAGGAGCGTTGCGATCGACCAGAGGAGTCCGGTGAACGATTCCATGATGATCTTCTCCTGGAGGTGGGGGATCGGAGAGAGCGGGCTCAGTCGGTCGACTGCACCGGGTTCGTTGCCGTAATCGCCCCGGCCGCCGCGGCGGCGAGGACGAGGGCGAGCGCGGTGACCGCCCCCGCGGCCAGGGGCGCGAGGCGCGTGTCGACCGGGCGCGTGATGAGGGACTCGGTCGCCGCGCCGGATACCCGCCGTGCCTCGCGCTCACGGACCCGGACCTCGATGATCCGCCGCGCCTCGTCTCGCGATTCGCGGTCGAGCACGACCGCCCCCTGCACGGCGAGCTTGCCGTCGGTCTTCCGCAGGCGGACCGTCGCGAAGCGGACCCCGGCGGGCGTGAACTCTCCGATCTCGAAATCGCGGCCCTTCTGGATCGGCGACGTCGGGTGCTCGATGATCGCCTCAGCGAGGTCGACCGGATCACGGAAGGTGTCGCTGCCGACGAGGTGCAGGGTCTTCGTCGTCCGTCCGTCGGTAGTCACCTCGAAGGGCGCGCACTCCGGGTCGAGGCCCGAGACCGCCTTCGGAAGGTTCTTCGTCAGGTGCTCGGCGAACCAGGCGCGGAAGAGGGGCTCACGTGCGAGGTCCTCGGAGTCGGCGCCGTCGCCGAAGAGCGCGGCCGAGCCCGCGGGAAGCGTGAACTCCCCGAGCTGCCGGAAGAAGCGTTCGGCGATCGCCCCCTCCACCTTCCCTCCTGCACGGAGGAACACGCGGAGCCCCATGAGGTGGCCGTTCGGGCGCTTCACGAGGAGGTACACGAAGACGACGCGGTTCGCGCTCTCGATCGCCGCGAGCGTCTTCGCGATGTCGCTCGCGCGATCGATCTGGAGGACGAGCGATGACCGGTCGTCCTCGCGACCGAGCGCGACCTCCTCGACGCGGGACTCGACTCCGAAGGCTTCGACGCCCTGGCGCTCCGCTTCGGCGAGGAGCGCATCGACGCGTCCCGGCGCAGGATCGGCGTAGGTGGGCTCGATGCGGAAGCGCGTGGACTTGCGGTTGAACGCGGCGATCGCGGCGAGGTTCTTCTTCGCGCCGCGGCCGCAACCGCCGTTCAGGATGGGAATCGTCTCGCGCTCCCGCGCCACCCCGAGGCGGGCGCGCGGCCTTGAGAGAATGAAGGTGCTGTCGTTCATGTGATGTCTCCGTTCGTGGGGTTCGAGGCGTGGATCGGTTGGGAGGCGGACGAGTGCTTCACGACTCGCCGTCGTTTCGCGGGGCGTCGTTGGCTCGGCCGTTCGTCGTGGCCGATGTCCGGAGATGCGCGATCCGGTACGCGGCCGTCCCACGCACCTCGGCGCCTTCGTACTGCTCGCGCTCGCGCGCGAGATCGCGGACGAACTTCGACGCCTTCGTGCGCGCCGCCTCCAGCCGGCGGATGCGCCGCCGGGTGTTCCGAAGCTCTCGGGCCGCGAGCACGCCCGGGTGACGGTGGCGGAAGACCCACTCGGCGGTGAAGGCCGGCAGGATCGTCGTTGCGATCATGAGCACCGCCTCGGCGAAGGTCCCGAGGTCGCTCCCGTCCTCGCCCTCCGCCGGCTCGACCCGCACGGCCGCGACCGAGAGGACGAACACCGTGTAGACAGCGAGCAGCACGACCGACCCCACCGTCCGCCTGGGCGTTCCGCCCGAGGATGCTACGGAACCGTTCGCGCTCTTCGCGACGAAGGCCGTGAAGCCCAACGTGCCGATCGCGAGCGCGATCCCGAGGAGCGTCCGCTCGGGGTTCTCCCGACCGAGAGAGCGCATGATGAGGATGCCGCCGAAGGCCTCGATGACGGCCGCGAGGACGAGGAGGACGAGGAGGCCCCGGGGCGACGGGTGCCGAGCGAGTTCGTCTTCTCCGCGCCGCTCATCGGCCTGCAGCTCCTCAAGTTCGGCGCGGGCTCCGAGCGACTCGGCGACGCCCGCGTGTTCGGCGTTCTCTACGGGGTTCCACTCGGGCTTCCGCCCGAGATCGGCCTGCAGGCGGAGTTCGGTCGCATCAATGCCAAGGCGTGCGTCCTTCTGGGCCTGACGACCCACGAGAAAATTTCGAAGGTTGATCATCGGGAACTGCTCCTCGGGTCGGTGGGGGAGAGGGAAGGCGCCCGCACCGGCCGTTCGCCGACGAGCACGGGAACTCCGGAATCGAAGCGGACGGCGCTCGCTCCGGCGCCGCCGAGCGCGGTCGTCCAGAGCGCGCGAATGCTGCGTTCACGGCCCATCGCGACGGCGCAGCGCCCGGCGCGCACCGCGGAAGAGGTCGCGAAGGCGAAGATCACCTCGACGTGCGCGAGCGATCCGGCGGTGAGGATCCCCCGCCTACGGAGCGCCCGCGCGAAGTCGGCGTCCGAGGGAAGTCGCCCGCAGGCGAGGTCACGGATCGAAGAAGATTCTCGCGCATCCGAGACGACGACGATCCGCCGCGGCAGACCGTAGCCGTCGGCGAGGCCGATCTTCGCGAGGCTCTCGGCGATCGGTGCGCGGTGCGTGCCTGCCCGGACGAACGCCGGTTCGAGCGCGAGCGTCAGAACCGACCGGGCGTGCACCGCAAAGCGATCGAGTTGAACGCGACGCGCCCGGGTCCGCCGGGAGAGCGTCGGCGTGGGCAGCTCGCCCACGGTCCGCGTCCCGGCAACGGTGGAGTCGAGCATCCACACCCGAAGGCGAGAACCGGAGCGCGCCGCGAGAAATCGCGCCGCCACTTCGATCGTGGCCCGCGCGCTCTCGTGGGTGCAGGAGCTCCCGGCATCGCACAGGATGTCGATGAGCTCCGGCGGGGCCGGTGCCTCGTCGCAGAGCCCCGCGCTCTCGCAGACGCTCTGGAAGGACGTAGCCCCCGAGGCGTCCGAGCAGCCCGTGAGCGCGCCCATCATGAGGAGGAGCGCGCCGACGAGGACGCGGAGGCTCAAGACGCCTCTCCGACGAGGTCGTTGTCGTTCGACGCGACCCTGGTCTCGCTCGGCTTCACGATCGAGAGGAAGGTCACGCGGTCGAAGATGCGGACGACGATCTCGCGCTGGTCGAGCTCTTCGCGCCAGCGCCCGACCTGCTCGACGAGCCTCTCGGGCGTCGTCGTCCAGAGCTCGACATCGGCGAGCGAGTCCACGTCGACGCCCCGCGTGGCGGGGCACACCCCGAAGGCGGGTCGGACTGTCGCCCCGCGGTGGGTGTCGTAGATTTCGTCGAAGATCGGCTGGAGCACGGCCTTCGGGAAGGGCAGGCCGTGGTTGTCGTTCAGGGGGATCGCGACCTGGACGAGCGTGCGGCGGACGGCCGCCTCGTCGACCGACGGCGCGACCGCGGAGGACGTCGCCTGCCGCACGCGGCCCTTCCGATCAGCGCGCCGCACGAGGTCGACGATGAGCGCGTGGATCGCCTGCGAGGGCTCGGGCAGCGTATCTGCGCGATCGAGGACGGGAATTCCCTCGGGCGCGGGGTATTGACCGACCGCTGCGCGGCCGGTACCGAGGGGGGTAGAGAGGGGTTCGGCCGACCGAGCGTGGGCGCGTGGGGTGGTCTCCACGCGCGAGTGCTTGGTCGGCGGAACGGCGTCGTTCGTGTCGTCGAGGGGCATGACTCGCTCCTTGCGGCGCGAGCGGCTTGTTGAAGCGGTGGTAGTGACACCTCTTCGAACGGGCCGTCGGCCACTACTTCAGCGGGCGCTGTTCACCAGCGCCCATCGCCCCGAGGCATTCTGTCTCGGGGCCTTTTCGATTCCGCAGACCATCCACGGAGATCGAAAAAGCCTTCGAAACCTGAGGTGCCGGGCCGCGGGACGCACCGACAAGGAGGGGCCATCGGTCGCCAATCGGACGCCTTCCATCGCCACGCGGGCGCCCGCGACCGCCAGCGTCGCCACCTCGCCTTTACGAACCCTGGGTCCATCGCCGAAGCTCCAGCCCCGTGAACGCCCGCGAACAACGGCTTCAGAGCGCGCTGAAGGAGCTCGTCCGGATGGACCGGGCGACCTTCGACCGCCTGGTCCCGTCGAAGGGGCGGGCGAGCGTCGAGGTCGTGCGCCGCATCGCGCTCCGGGCGCAGGCGTACTTCGAGCTCCCGCCCGAAGACCGTGAGAACGACGGGCTGTCAGACGACGTGTTCGCTGCGGACGGCGCAGGGGCGAGCAGCGGCGAGCGACGCACCATCGAGCGGGGGTTCCAGAACCTGAACGAGGCCCTCTCGAACCTTGGCGCCTCGGTTCGGATCACACGTCCGGCCCGCCGCCCCGCCGAAGCCGTCGACACGGCCGACGCCTGGGCCGGCGAGCGTCCCTCCCCGTTCCGGCAGCGCTTTGAGCCCGAGACGCTGGCGCGCATCGAGCGCGGCGCGGTCGATCAGGCTCTCCGGGCGTTCCTTTCAAATACAACGCGGGCGCTGCCGCTCGCGGCCGTCGTCGCCCCCGCCGGATTCGGCAAGACGACCGCGCTCGGGCAGATCGCCGCGGGCGCGCCTTCGCAGGGAGTCCGGTGGATGTCCGCCGCGTTCTGCGAGGACTTCGCCGCTAGAGCCACCCCGGAAGATTTTCTGGCGACAGCCCTCCTCGGCGCACCCGCCGAGCCCGGCGAGGTGCGCTCGGCGGCGGCTGCACATCCCGGTGGGCTCCTCCTCGTCGATACCGTCGACCTCGTGCTCGACGAGGAGACCGTGCGCGAGTGGGCCTCGGCATTCCGTGCCGTCGCCGCCGCGGGCGTGCGCGTGGTTCTTTCCTGCCGCTCCTGGGAGTGGCGCCACGTCCTCTCGCCGCACCTGCGCGACGCGACCATGATCCTGGTGCCGCCGTTCAGTCGCGAGGAGGCGCTCCGGGCGGTGGCGGGGTACTGCGAGGCGAACCGGATTCCGTCCGAGACCCTGCTCGCGCGGGTCTCCGAGCTCATGACCGACGACCGGCGGCTCGAGCGCATCGTCCGAAATCCGCTGCTGCTCTCGCTCATCTGCCAGCTCTTCGGGCCTTCGGGGTCGGTCCCGAAGGACCTCACCGTGCTTCGGCTCTACGAGGAGCTCGTCGACCGCCGGGTTCGTCGGACCCGGCGCGGTGGCGGTCCCGCCGATCCGTTGGCGCGCGCGAAGGAGCGGCTCTGCTACCAGTTCGCCCGCGAGGTCGTCGCCCGCACCGACCTTCACGTGCAGGAGGTCCTTTCGCGCGAGACCCTGGGGACGGTCGACGAAGCCGCGTTCGCGGAGCTGCGAAGCGACGGCATCATCGAAGAACTCGCGGGCCTCCGTCTCCGCCTCTTCCATCAGACCTTCCTCGAGTACGTCGTCGGCGCCTGGCTGACGACGGAGCCGGCCGTCGCGAAGGCCTTCCTCGCGCGCGTTGCTGGAGCGTCCTCGGTACCGTATTCAACGGCGGCCCTTCTCCGGATGTACCTCGCCCAGATCCCGGGGGACGAGGAGCGCCATGCCGTCGCCCGAACGCTGCCGCTCTCACAGCTCCCCGTCTTCCATGCGGTCGCGCTCGCCTGGGCAGCGCACGGCACCCCGATCGAGCTCCTCGAAGAGCTTGCGGAGCGCGCGCGGGTGACGGGCGCGGGCTTCGAGGAGGCGGTCGTGGACGCCGTCGAGTCCTTCGCGGGCTCCTGGAGCGAGGGGCTCACCGAGGTCGTGCTCGGCATGACCGAGCAGTATCAACCGCCCGTCGTTCGGACGCTCTTCCCGGTCATCCTTCAGGTGGCCGGGGAGCTTTCCGACGCCGCGCGGGAGCGGTTCGTCCGCGTGCTGAAGGAACACTCGGAGCCGGACGTCGACCTCCTGACCATGTTCGTGGCCGAGCTCGGACGACGAACGGATGCCGTGTCCGAACGGTGGCTCGTTGAGCTGGGTGACGAGTTCGCAGCCCTCGGCCCGACGGGGCAGCGAGCGGTCCTGAATGCCATCACGCGCGCAGCGGATCCCGCCCTGCGGGCCCGGCTCTTTGCTCGGATTCGGGCAGGAAAGGTGGACCACGCCTGGCACGAGGAGGCGACGAAGCTCATCGTCGCGCTCGTTGACGACGGGGTGCTCGCTCGGGACGAAACCAACGATGAGGGTGAGCAGAACCTGCTCACGAACCCGCTGCCGGGCGACTGGGCCCTCCATGGGTATCGCACCCTCGGCAGATACCTCGCAGTCCATCCGGCGCACGAGGCCGTTCGCCGCTACGTGCATGGCATCGCGCACGGGCCGAAGCAGAGGATCGGTGGGACCCTGATCATCCTCGCGGAAGCGGTTTCTGCCGGGCTCCCGACGGCAACGCTACGCGCGGCGCTCGCGGACATCACCTCGCCCTCACTCGACCGATCGAAGGCGCTCGCGGAGGTCGCCTCGATGGCGGTGAGCGACCGGCCTCCCGCACCGGGAGAATCTCCGAACGGTCACGAGTTTGCGGCACGCCGGTATGCAACGCCCACTACGCGCCCAGAGAATCTTCGTGCGCTCGCCGAGCAGGCGACTTCTCCAAAGAGCTCCCTCGCTCTCCAGGCGGCCAAGACGCTCGCCGATGCCGCGAAGGTCGGCGTCTACGACGTCGGCGTTCTCCAACAGATGCTTGAGGCCCAGGTGCCCGGCGTACGGGTCGCTGCGTACCGGACCCTCCAGCTTCTCCTCAAGCACGATCTCCTCGACGAGATGGCCCGAGCGGGCGTCGGTCGCGTCGTAGCAACAGCGGCCATCGCCGAGACCACCACCGCCTCCTTCGTCGCCGCGCTCGACCTGCTCATCGCCATCCTGCTGCGCGACGGTCCGCCGAAGGGGTCGGTTGGCCTGCTCCGATCGCTCTTCCGTGCGCTCGAGCAGCCGTGGATAGATGGAGGCTGTGTGCTTCGCGTGGTGCATCTCGCCGAGATCTTCGTCACTCGGGCGCCCGAGGCGGAACGTGCCGCCTTCTGGCCGACGATCGCCCCGCAGTTCGTGAGCTTCAACCTCTGCTCGTATCGTTCCGTCGAGAGACACCTCGTGCCGACGCTCCGCTATCTCCTGGCGGTGGCGGACAAAGCCATCTCGGATGCGGTCCTATTCGCAGACCCTCCCGTTCCCTATGACAATCTGCGAGCCCTGTATCTCGCCGTCCAACTCATCCAACCGGACTCGCCGCTCATCCTCGTGCTCGTCGAGAAGGAAGCTCGCCTCAAGGCCATTCGGCCGCAGAGGACCTAAAGGATGGAGTCTTTTGTCGATTGCAGCAGTCGTCGATAGCGACCCAAAGGCCCAACAACAGAAGGAGATCGGAGAAGTCCCTAGGTCATCGACACATGCTGCGGTGATTGACCGATGCCATAGCGCGTTCAAACTGCGGTACTTCAGTGAGACGAGACATGCGATTTCAGTGCGTCACACCGAGAGTACGCCCGACAACCGCGCTCTCACAGCACACGAACAATTACCCACAACGCGCTTCCGGCAAGCAAACAGAAATTAACAATTACCGCATAAGGAAGCACATTGTAGCGACAAGTAAGCTGAAGCATCCAGAGATACCTTACCCAAAACGGAAGAACTGAAAGCGGAGCGATCATATTGTTGATGACCAATCGTTCTCCGGTAACATCGCCGAGGTACTCTCCCCGAAGATAGCCTAGGCAGTTCTTAGCCCAGCGAGGTAGGCCCAGGATCGCAACCACACCCGGAACCATCATCACACAGAACCCAATCTTCTCGACGACGCCTTTCGCCCCTAAAATACACGCAAGTATCGCGACAATCTGCAACAACACAAAGACCCCACGGATTCCCGAGACCGTAAAGATGCGGGGCGGAATCATGCTCACACGGCGCAACTCTCTCGCGAGGGATTCCAGGTTACGGTCTGCCAGTAAACCTGCCAGAAATTCAGGATGGACCGCTAAACGAGCGGGACGCATTCCGTGAACAAAGCGAGCAGCTATTGCGTAGTCGATCTCTCCGCACACATGGCGGCCACCCCCTTCATCGGCCCTTGTTTCGCCAATCAACATCACTACGTCCGACGCCTCGATCTCGGGGGCAACATGGCCAATGTTAAGCGAGGCATCAGCGGATCGGTTTCCCTCCGTCATGTAACGAACGAGTTGGTCTTTGTCCCGGAAGATCGCCAATGAACCCGGAGGCATGTGGGAGAACGAAAGCGGACGCAAACTGTCGACAAAAGCGTCAATCCCCAGTTGACATAGTTCATCACGCACGGCGCACGCCAACAAATGAAACCGCATATCATGCGAGATAAATACTTTGATCCGCCGATGCTGCTTGGGAGATTGATCCGATGGTCCGCTCATCGGACTCCTGGTCCTTCTAGACTCCTACCGCGCTCATCGATATGGTGGAGATTGCGAGGCTGACCGTCATGGCAGTGCGTCAATGGCTGGAGAAGAGGAACAAGCGTGGTGGCCCACTGCAACGGCCGGAGCAATGGCGTAGCGTCTAAAACGCAAGGCCCATCAGAATACACAAGATCCTTGCGAGTCAAATGAGCTACTGATTGTTAGACTCTAGTACTTCCGGACGGGGGCCTCCCACCCGGAAGTACTGGGCCCACTCTATAAGCATGAAAAGTAGTTGCGAGATTTTCGTCATCACCTAAAACTTCTCGGAACCACGCTGCCACGCATTGAGAGCCACTCCTGCCTTCGAGCACAGCCAAGCGTCCAAGTTTATCTCAAGAGCGCCGCCATGAGTTCGAGGCGCTTCTCTTCCGAGGTATTGGCGAGTGCGACCAGCAGGTCCCGCGGGAGCTTCGCGATCGCGGCCTGGGTGGACCTGAGGCGCTCGACCTCAGGACCGAGGTGCTTCACGACGAGCTCGCTCACGACGTCGTCACGGTCGGCCCCGGGCGGCGCGAGGGCGAGGTAGTCGCTCAAGATACTGGCGGCGACCGACCCCAGGAAGATCCCGTCGTCGTTCGTACGGGCGGCCTGGCCCCTAGGAGCACGGGCAACCTTCGTGGCCCCCTTGTGGCTCTCCCGCTGCTTCGCGATGACCTGGTGCTCGGTGCCGTACTGGCGGACCGGGTAGAGGTGCCCGTCGACGATGGCCCGGTACGCCTTGCGGTTGCCCTGCATCTCGGACACCACCGCGTACGTCCCCGGCGAAACCCCGGAGGTCGAACTCGCGGAGAGATATACGACCGCTTCGGCAACGAACTCATCGCCTTCGATCGTGACCGCGTCGCCGGGACCGTAGGTCTTGCCGCCGATCTCGATCTTCGTGGCGTGCTCGGGCGCCGCGTCGTGATCTGCGGCGGACGCTGGACCAGTTTGTGTCAGGTCTTGCTTCTTCTTCGCCATGTGTATCTCCCGAATCGCTCATACGACGGCATGGAAAACAATTCAATATCATTTGAAATCGAAGCGGGTTGGGAATAGCGAGCGGATCGAACCTCCTCGATGAAGGAGGAGGATTCTTCAGCGGCCAGCCATCTTGGCGGCGGCTTCGACCCAGCCGCCAAACTTGTCCCTGTCCCAGTCATACACCGGTGCCCCCGCCTCCTTCAGCGCCGCAGGCACCGCTCCCTTCGTCGCAGTCAAGCCAGCGCTATCCCTGATGTTGTGGATGTGAATCCCTAGCAAGCCGTTCTTTTTGGCGATGCTCTGCTCGATCTCGTAGCGCACGTACTTCCGATTCGCAGTCTTCTCCCCGATCAGCACAACCGTCACAGACGTTCCCTGGATCGCAGCGTCGATCATCTTCCAGATGGCAGCGTCTCCCTTCTTCTTGGCTTCCTCCCAGAGAGAAGCGTCATGAAAGCCAGCAGCGGCCGTACCCTCGACGATGTGGGAGTTGCGAACCACGTTCGCGCGCCAGATGTCGTTCTGGTAGTGAAAGCTGAAAAATGTTCGTCGTGCCATGGTCGTGTCCTTCAGGTTCTTGAGAGAGTTGCCGTGATGTTGAATACCGCCGCGAGCAACTCGTCGTTACTGGCGGTGTTCGAGTTGAGCATGTTGAAGTCCTTGCTGATTTTCTGAGCACTGCCTCCATAAAACTTCTTCAGATCGCCGCTGACTCTCGTCCAGAGATCCCTCGCCGCATGCCCAGTGGCGCCAATCGGGATGGGAGTCACCCCAAACTCTACGGCAATGTCAAACTCCTTCTCGACACCATCCGCCGTCACAACGCTGCCACCGACGAGTTTGTTGCCGGAGAGAAAGACAGCAAATCCCGCCTTGCCAATCATCTCGCGGCGATATCGCTTCCACAAGTCATCGCGACTGCCATGAGTCGGATGTTCCTGGGGAAACGGCCTGAGGACGGTTCGCTCATCGAGATGCGAAACCGGCTTCGCGTAGAGACTATCCATCGCGCCTACGAGTACGGAGCCTCCAACGCCGAGGCCGATTCCAGTGACGAGGTTGTAGCCCTTTGCGATGATGCCGGCACCCAACGCGCGCCCCAGAAGATCCAGTCGAGGTTGTCCGAGAGGTGCGAAATCGTCGGCGCTGCCCGAGACAAAGATGTTCTTCCGGCGCGTCGTGCGGACCAGACGTTCCAGGATCGTCGTGATCTCTCCATAGTCGTCGAGGGCAACGGTGTTGATGCCGTAGACTTTCAGATCCTCCGTACGGTGCTCGAACTTCTTGCTCTCGTAGTTGTAGCGAGCGAGTTCCGCCTTGCCCTTCTTGCCGGAAGTCTTCGCGGGTTTCGTGGGCCTCTTCATGAGGCAGTAGTGGTCCCGACGGTTCTGGCCCACTAGGGCGCGGATACGACCGAGAATGTAGTCGATGTTCGGGTCGGTAAAACTGAACCCAAGAAACAGAAACGTCTTGGAGATCAGGTCTCCCTGGAGTTGCATCGAAAATAGCTGACGCTTCTCGTTGTATGTCTCATAGTCTTGTTTTGTAAGAACGGCATCATCAGGCCGCGAGACGTCACCGTGCATCTTATAGACGACCGCATCGCGCTTCGGTATCGAGATCGCGAGATTCTCCCGCGACATCTTTACGTCGATTCGCTTGTGGGCTGCTATGAGCGCTTCCTCGATGAGCCGATCGTAGTTTGTTGTCCAGAACGTAGAGATCGGGAGAGCGGCGAGCAGTTCGTGATTTCTGGTCGGGGCTGCATCCTTCGTGAACTCATCGATCAAGGTCTGGTTGATCCGCCCACGACCGCGCGAGTGATTTTCGTGGTACTGAGCGAGCGCGATCAGGTCGGTCTCGAGATCTACATCAAGATCCAGTTCCTTCGCGATGTCGCGCAACAGCTCCTTCCAGTCCACGAATCCGGACGGCTTCGATAGACCAGCCCCCACGAACACGGCTGCGTTCTGATTATCGATCGCAGATTGAAATGCATCAAGGAATGTTTCGAGTTTGGTTGCCACTGGATGTCCTGATGAAGTGCAGGTGGTTATCAGGAGGCGTCGATATATTCCAACAGTCGTGCAGCCATCTCGCGTTTCGTTCCCCTGGATCCCAGGGAGAGAACAGAACACAGTTCCCGCAGATCACTCGTCGTGAAGAGATCGTCGAGGAGAGCCGCCGACAAATCCAAATGGTGCACAATCAATGCGGCCAAATCCGCCTTTCGCGTTGGCACTGGCAATTCTGGCAACCACGACTTGACCACGTTTCGCAGACGCGCCATTTGCGCGCGTTCAATCAATATGATGCGAATGTCAGTCGAGTCCGTGTCCGGCCGACTGGGCGGTCTCTTTGCCGTTGGCTCGGAATCGTCGTCGGATAGTTTCACCGCGGCAAGGAGCGCGATGGCTCCCGCCAGGCCGATCCCAACGACCTTTGCGGCATCTACCCGCTGCTGAATCACCGAGTTGTGGGTTCGGAGTGACTTGACTAAGCTATCAAGCGCCGCGTGAAAATCCTGGTAGAAAAAATCAATGAAGGCACGGTTACCAATGAATATTGGCGGTGAACTGTCGAACAAGCAGTGCACGATTCGGACGGGAGCCAGAAGCCCTTCCCGCGCCCGCATCAGGTTGTCCTCCATCCGGCCATAGTAGCTTCTAGAATAGTTTGCGGTCACGACCGCGCATAAAAACCTGCAACTCCTGATCCCGGCAGCGATCACTTCGGGGATCTGGTCGCCTCCCAGAATACGCTGGTTGTCCATCCAGCAAGAAAATCCGTGATATTGCAGAGCGTTATATAGACTCGTCGCATCGGCATGATTGGCCGACTCGTACGAGATGAAGACGTCGTACTGGGACATGGCTTAGTCCTAGGATCTCCGACGGAGCAATGGTTGTGGGATCTGCCTCGGAGGGGTCGCCACAAAGAAACTGAACACCCGTCACCGTAGCTGAGCCGGGCGGGCGAGCAATGTCAAGAGAATTCGGATACGCTCCGTACACCACCGTTTCCTGGCAGCGCCTATCCTTCAAGCGCGACCTTCAACGCTCCTGGGCTCCACAGCACGGTGGAGAGATTCCGTGCGTTGGTGGGTACGGCGCCCGTCGTGTTCGGGATCCGCAGGAGCACGATCTTCTTTCCGAAGCTCGTCGCGAGTTCGATCTCTCGCCGGACCCACTGATGACTGTGCGTATCCTGGCCGACCAGCACGAGAAGCACCGACGCGCCGCGAATCCTCGGCGAGAGGTGGCCGTCGATCGCGGCGTCGCCCAGTGGGCGGAGATCGTAGAGCTCGGTCGTGATGCCGAGGTCGGACCCGTGGCTTCCGTTCGTCACCCAGTCCTTCAACTGAGCAACCCACTGCCTGTCCTCGTAGACGTGACTGACGAAAATTGATCTTGGCATCTGCGTCACCTCTCTCAGATGGTCCCGATCGTCAAGCGTCCGGCCGCAGCCTACGTAGCCGAACAAGATTTCATTCACGGCCACGCCGCGTGGCGATGGGTGACAGGAATCAGGGCGGCAGATCCGGCAGCTTCGGTCGCGCCGCTTCTGCCTTCTCCGCGGGCGGGCTGAGCTTCCGCTTGCGTTCACGGTCCATCCGACGGTAGAGAACCGGGACCATGGCATCACTGTTCTTCTCGTATTCCCATAGGGACGAGGATCTGCGGGACCGCTTGGAGGTCCACCTCGCGATGCTCAAGAACCAGGGCGTGATCGAGACCTGGCACGATCGCCGGATCACCGTTGGCGACGAGGTCGACGCAGCGATCGATGCGAATCTTGCATCTGCCGACATCATTCTGCTTCTCGTGAGCCCGGACTTCCTCGCCTCCAAGTACTGCTATTCGGTCGAGGCTCGGGCAGCGATGGAGCGTCACGCGGCCAAGACGGCGCGCGTCATTCCCGTCATCCTCCGGCCCTGCGAGTGGCGGGAGACACCGTTCGGGAAGCTCCTGGCCGCGCCCTCGGATGGTCGACCCGTCACGAAGTGGCCGGATATCGACGAGGCGTTCCTCGACATCACCCAGAAGATTCGGGCCGCCGCAGGCGTCACCCATTCTTCCCCCGTTACCCGGCTGGTGCCGGGCGCCTCGCCCGTAGCGCCCGAGGCTCACGTAGCGGGCCCGCGATCGAGCAACCTGCGACTGCGGAAGCAGTTCACCGATGCTGACCGGGATCGTTTCTTCGACGAAGCGTTCGAGTACATGGCGCGGTTCTTCGAACAGTCACTCTCGGAGCTGAAGGCGCGAAACCCGGGCATCGACGCGGCCTTCAAGCTGATCACTCGGCAGGAGTTCAGCGCCGTTGTCTATCGCGATGGTAAGACTGTTACACGCGTGAGCATTCGCGCCGATGGCGCAGGCGGTTTCACGAAGGGTATCACCTACTCCGCAAATCTTACAGACCGCGGTGGGTTCAACGAACTCATGCGTGTGGAGAACGACGAGCAGGGACTCTTCCTGAAGCCGCTCGGCATGAACATCCTGCATAGGAGCCGCGGCGAGGCCCACCTGACTTTTGAGGGCGCGGCGGAGTACTACTGGTCGATGTTCATCGAACCTCTCCAGCGATAGTCGGAGCGAGAGCGTGTGGGGAGGCTCCAGTCGCCAACTCATCGATGAATGGAGAGCACTGGATCTCCAGGCCGCGGGAGCGGGGGGAGGCCGCGACTCGTGCCGTCAAAGTGGCAAGCGTCGTGGCGAGTTGCTCCCGGGCGAAGCGCACGTCGGGGTCCTTGTTCGCCTGGTGGGCGACGAGGGTGATCGCCTGTACCACGCGCGAAGTGCGCGAGGTCACCGTCCCGGAGATCGACGCACTGCGCTTTCTTGAGAGGGCCTTCGGCACTCCGGCGGAGTCGCCCACCCATCACACCGACTCTCCCTGCCCGTCTGGTGAAGGCGCAACGCCCGGCCGCCCAAGCGTCTCCACCGATTCGCCCGTGATCCACGCGGTGACCTCGTCCCGCTCGGCATCACTGAGGTCGAGTTCCATGTTGTCCGAGAGTTGGAGCACGTTCGCGCAGAAGGCGCCCGCGAGGCGCCCGGGATTCCGCGTCGACGCGTCTCCGGTGAGAAGCGACGCCCGACGATACCAGATCCCCTTCAGGATGAAGCTCACGTCGCCCCGGGAGACGGCGTGACCGCGTTCGGCGCACGCGTCACGGACCGCCCGCGAGGTCTCGACGATCTGGTACGGCGCCTTCCCGAGGACCGCGTCGATGGCCTCGAACACGCAGGCGTACTCCCCGGTGGTTCTCCTGGGAGCCCCCGTCTGCCGGGACACGCGCTCGATCACCCCCGACGCCGCGCTCTCTTCCTTCGCCGCGATGGGCAGGTCATGCCGGGCCGGGTCGTAGACGACGCCCCCGGACGTGGACGAAACCGCGATCGAGGGGCCCGCGAAGCTCTCGACGCAGCGCCTGAAACTTCCAAAACCGAGCCAGTTCGAGTCGCGAAGGACGTCCCCCAGCGCCCGGTCGAGGTGCTGCGCAAGGCGGGCGAGCGGGACCGGCAGCAGCGACCGGGAGACGAAGTCCTGGATCTCTTCACCGACCACATCGCGACCAATCGGAGCGCCAGTGGGGACGATCTGGGGCACCTGAACACGGACCGCGGATGGGAGGGGCGGCGTCCCATCGAGCCGAGGTTCACGGAGTGGGTGCCCCTCCCCCTCCCCCGGCAGCTCGACCACCGCGGACTTGATCACGATGGGCCGCGGCGAAGGAAGGGGAGCGATCGCTGGGGCGGGCATCGCCGCGAAGCCCAGGCCTTTCTCGATGAAGTCGTCGGAGCGGATGACGTAGTCGCTCGCCCCCTCGAACGCGGCGGAGCTCGGGCCGACCGTGAGGATCACGGTACGACGGTCGAAGGCGCGGAGGCGGAGGAGGACGGGGCGGAAGTCGGCGTCGCCCGAGAAGATGATGAACTCGTCGATGTGGGTCACGCTCGCGAGCGTGTCGAGGATGTCCATCACCATATGGATGTCGGCGCTGTTCTTCCCCTGCATCGTGACACTCGGGCAGTCGATCACCCGAAAGGCCGCCGAGGTGAAGGCCGAGCGGAAGCGACCGTGGCGGCTGGGGTTCAGGTAGCAGTTCCGGATGAGCGTCCGGCGCTTGCCGTGGCTTCCCTCGTCGTCGTGCCGGAGGGCCGTCGCCTCGAGCCACTTGATCCAGCGTCCGGGATCATTCGCGAACCGGAGCGCGATCGACTCTCCGCCCTCGTTCCGAAGCGACAGGAAGATGTTGTCGAAGTCGACAAAGAGCGCGGTCTTCAGTCCGGATCCCATCCTTGGTGGACCGACTGTAGGGTGGTTCACCCTGTGTCACAAGCACCGCTTCGGGCCGGAGGAATGAGGGGATTCTCCTCCGCGTTCGAGGCAAGCCCTTGAGTCCGAGATGATCCGCCGCGGCGCTGCTCGCGATGGCGGCTGGCTACGGCACGTAGCACTCTCCGCTTTCTCGCTCGCTCGCGAAAAATTCTTGAGGAGAGCCGGGGTCGGGCCACCGAGCATCGGCGCGGTAGCACTCCTCCGTGCAGGGGATCACCCCGTTCCGCAGGGGACAGTTCACGGGAGACTCACCCGCGTTCGGGGAGTGATCATCCGCCTCCGTCTGCCCCATCGGCTCGTTCTCGGTCGGCGGGTCGGTCATGACGGGATTGCCTCCCTGCCCCACGACCCGCTCCCAGCGGAAGCAATGAGCTTCCTGCATCGCCTGCTGCTGTGGCGGCATGCGCGGGAGGGGGATGAAGCAGTACGTGCCGGCCGCGAGGTCATCGAACGCGACGAGCTGGCGCTCACCCATGTCACGACGGCGGACGGGTACGAGGCGCGGTGCCCCCGGGCACGAGGTCGCGGTCGTGAGGAACGCGTCGCTCGTCACAAGGGTGCCCTGAAGTGCGACGAGCCCGACGTTCCGGTTCGGCAGGAAGAGCGACAGGAAGCTGCCTCGAAGGGCTGCGATGGGCGCCGTGAGATGGAACTCGGCGCAGCGGTTGTAGAAGCCGCCTCCGGCTGGGGTGACCACCCGGCGCTCGAGGGTGACTGGCGGGAGCGGCCGATAGCCACCGACCGCAGCGACGACCGCGAGCGAAGGCGCCGTCTCGGGCAGCCGGAGCAGCACCCGGTCCCCGAGTGGGTGCCGGGCCGGCACGGCGATCTGGAGGTCTCGCTCCCAGCGCAGACACCCGGGAGCCTCGACCACGAGGTGAAACGCGCCCGGCGTGAAGGGCAGCGAGAAGGTGCCGCGGGCGTCCGTCTGCACCCGGAAGGCGGTGTCCCGAATCGAGGCGGTCGCTCCCTGGATGGGGCGTGAGAAGTTGTCCTGGACGCGCCCCACGATCACGGGCTCAGGCGGAGGCGGCGGGCGGCGGCAGGCGCCTGCTGCGAGGACGAGCAGGAGGAGTGCCCCGCCCGTCGTGATGGCCGAGCGGCTGCTCGACGGGTCTGGATCGCGCGCCGTCGGAGCGATCTGGTCCGGCGAGGCGAAGGCGGGCGCCCCGCAGCTCGGACACGCGGGCAGGTTCGCGAGGGCCTGCTTTCCGCAGCGATTGCAGAGAACAGTGGGCATCGCGCGCCCCTCAGTACGTCCGCTCAAGCGCGGTGATGGTCACGTCGTCGACGTACCAGGTAGTCCCGAACCGCTCGCTGTCGCACTGGTTGTCGAAGAGGAAGCGGAACTGGACGGAGCGCGCTCCGGCGAGCGGCGTGAGATCGACCCTCTGTGCCGAAGCGCTGCTGTCGATGCAGCACGCGCTCGGGAGCGGCGTCGGAAGCGAGGTCCACGTGCCGCCGCCATCGGTCGACGCCTCGACGATGAAGCGGTCCGAGAGCCCGGGACTCCCGAGGCTGTAGAACGAGTACGTCCCGGACACGACGCGCGAGAAGTCGAACGTCGTGCGGAGCGTTGCCGTGGCCTGGTTCGGGCAGTAGCTAGACGCGGCGATGCACACGGCGCAGCCGAAGCAATGGGACGGATTGCGGCAGTACCCCTGCGCGTAGGACATCCCGAACGCCGCGGTTCCGTTGTTCGAGAGGATCCAGTTGGCCGCGCCGGTCATGAAGTTGTCGGAGAACAACGCGCGTTCAACGGTGCAGCTCCCGGTCACCTCGCAGCCGTTCGTGAGGTTCCCGTCGCAGTCGCGCCAGCCGCTCTCGCAGAGGATGCCGCAGGTGGCGCTCCCGCCCGTCGAGGTGCAGCGCGCGATGGTGTGAGGTCCGGCCGGCGTGGGGCACGCCGCTCCGCACCTGCCGCAGTGCGTGGGCGTCGAGAGGTTCGCCTCGCAGCCGTTCGACGGGTCCCCGTCGCAGTTGCCGTAGCTCGCGTTGCAGGTGTTGATCGCGCAGGTCCCGGCCGAGCACACGGAGGAGGCGCTCGCGAGCGTGCAGACCCGGCCGCACAGGCCGCAGTTTGCGAGGCTCGTCCGCACGTCGACCTCGCAGCCATCGGCCGTATTGCCGTTGCAGTTGCCGAAGCCAGGGGCGCACGAAGCGACCGTGCAGGCCCCGAGCGCACAGCCCGCTGTGGCGTTCGAGAGAGAACACTCGCGCCCGCACGTCCCGCAGTGGGCTGGGGTCGTGCTGAGGTCGGTCTCGCAGCCGTTCGCGGCGTTCCCGTCGCAGTCACCGAAGCCCGCTGCGCAGGAGTATCGACAGGACCCCAGCTCGCAGCTCACGGTGCTGTTCGGGCGAGCGGCACAGGCCGAGCCGCAGGCGCCGCAGTGGACCGTGTTCGTGGCGGTGTTGGTCTCGCAGCCGTTCGTCGCGTTGCCGTCGCAGTCCGCGAAGGGAGCCACGCACATCGCGAGACCGCAGGCTCCGCTCCGGCAGACCGGCACGCCGTTCGTGACGGTGCAGCGCCGGTCGCAGGCGCCGCAGTTCGCGGTGCTCGTCTGCGGGTCGGCGCACGCACCGCCGCAGCAGGTCTGCCCCGACGGGCACGCTCGGGTCGCCGTGCAGCCGGGCACGCAGATGTTTCCGAGGCAGAGGCTCCCCGCCGCGCACTGCTCATCGCGGAGGCAGTCGACGCAAGCGCTCGTATCGGGGTCGCAGCGGCGCTCGACGACCCCGCCGTCCCGGATCTCGCGGCAGGCGAGGTCGTCACGGCACCCAGGCGCGCAGCGGGTCATCCCGGGCACGCAGTACTGGCCCGCGGGGCAGAGGTCGCTCGCCGCCGTACAGGGCACGCAGCGACCCGTGGCGGTGTCGCACGCGGGGCCCTCGGCGCTCCCAGCGCACGCCGCATTGGTCGTGCAGGAAGCCGGGACGTCGACCGCCGCGGGCACATCGACGGCGGGGGCATCAAGGACACCGGCCTCGAGCGCGCCGTCGTCGATCGATGGCGAGACGTCGACAACCGCCGGAAGGTCTGCGTTCGGGGCGGTGTCCTGCCCTGCATCCGCGGACGATGGCGGAGCGGACGTGCAGCCGCAGGCGCTGGCGATGAGGCCGAGAAAGGTGATGACGGTAGCGATGCCGATCTGGCGCATGACGGACTCCCCTGTGCGTCCTGCCCGGCCGGTCGCTTCAACCACGCCGTTCCCCGAGTGAACGTCAAACGCGCTCCTTTCGGGGCGCGTTGTGGTGGAAGTGATCGCTCGAACGGGAGCGGTTTCGGGGGGAGACAGTGCGACCAACCCGTGTTCGTCGCCGTGCCGCGCCCCGCAGCCTTCCCGAGGTCGACCGCGCCCGGTACGGTGGCGAGGTTCACCCTCCGCGCATGCGCGAATCCATCGACGCCTTCGTCCGGGCCCTGCTCTCGGACCACCTCGCTCCCCGCACGGCCAAGACCTACGGGGCGATCTTGAAGTCCCTCCTCTCGTGCCGTGCGGCTGACACCGGGACGCTCACCGTGACCGACGTCGAAGCATTCCTTGCGCGCCCCAGGCGAGACGGATCACGACGCGCGGCGTCGGCTCGAAACCTCGACCTCGCCGCGATCCGGTCCTTCGTCGCGTTCGCACGCCGTCACCTCGGGTGGATGACCAATCCCACCGAAGGCATCCCCTTCGTCCGCGAAGCTCCACAAGACCCAGCCGTACTGACCGCCGCAGAGCTCGGGAAGTTCTTCGAGGTCACGGCGCAGTGTTCGCGAGCTCCCGTGCGTTCGCGAAACCTGGCGCTCATCGCGGTGCTCTCCCAGGTGGGGCTCCGCGTTCACGAGGCCGTCGGCCTGGATCTCCAGCAGGTGGATCTCGAAGGCGCGACGCTCGTCGCCGTTCGGGGCAAGGGCGGGACCGTCCACGATCTTCCACTCAACCGCCCGGCGGTCACGCTCCTCCGCGCCTGGATCGACGAACGCGACGAGCGTCCCCGGGCGACAGCGCTCTTTCTCTCCGCGCGTGGGACCCGACTCTCCATTCGTGCGGTCGAGTCAATGATCGTGCGCATCCGGAAGGAGATGGGCTCGGCCAAGCACATCACCCCGCACACGATGAGGCACACCGCAGCTACGCTGACGCTCAGCCTCGGCACCGATCTCTCGACGGTCGCCGAACTCCTGCGCCACAGCGACATCAACACGACCCGCCGGTACCTCCACCTCGTCGACACCCGGCGTCGCGAAGCTGTTCGTAGGCTCGAAGGCACGGTGCCGAGCTCGCTGCTCTCGACGCCCTCGGCGATCAACCCGCTCTCAGAGAATATTTCGAAACCGTCTGCTCTCACGCCGCTCGAACGCCCGACATCTCGCCTGAGTTCGACTCTTGACGACGAACACGGGTTGGTCGCTGCTTGACGGCCGTTGGCGCGGGGCAGGTCGCCGCAGCTCTTGCGTTCCGACCTCGCGAACTGTATCTCCGCGCTGTCGGGTCGAATCCGAGCTGCGCACCTCCCCCCCCGGGCGTAGTTCACCTGGTTCGTCCCGACGTTATTGCCGCCAGCAACTGCCAGGCCCGGCACTCCCGCACCGAAAACGTCGGTCACGACCAGCTGCCACGAAGGCGAACCGATCCCCAGTGTCGCGGCGTAGCCTCCACCGCCCTCACTGTCCTCGCGGGACCGGTCGAGAGCGCCCTTGCTGACGGCGTGAGATCCGTAGCGCCCGCCCTCGCGTAGGGCGACCGTTCCCCGGGAGCTCCCTGTGTGGGAAGGCTCCCCCCGCGGCGGCGCCCACGTCGCCAAACCCGTGCGCCGCCGCAGGAGGCGCCATGAAGCACTACCGCCCCCTGCCCATCGCCGTCTACCGCGCCGAGCAGCGCCTGGAGGTGGTCACCGCCGCCTGGGGGCGGGACGAGGGCACCACCCTCGCGGACGTCGCGCGCGACCACAAGATCTCCGTCGCTCTCGTCACCAAGCTCCAACGCCTCGCCCGCGAGGCCCTCGTGCCCAAGGCGCCCGGCCCCAAGCCGAGGCCCGCCGCGGTCGCCGTCGAGACCGCCGCGCCACCCTTCGTCGCAACGACGGGACTCTCGCTCGACGGCGACGACCTCCCTTTCTGGCGGCGACCACGCGACGCGAGGACGTCGTCCGTCCTCCTCACCCGCTCGCCCCAATCCCATCAAAGAGCGTGATCGAATCACCATCAAGAAGCGTGACCACGCACACGGGTGGAAAACATGGAATTGAAGGACGAGCCCGTGTCTGCGGACGACTGGTAGTCCTGACTGCGTCATGAAGCTGACAGCGTCATGAAGCTGACAGTGGCCGCGATATTGACACTATCCATCTGTGCCTTTTCCTCCTGCGTTTGAACGTTCTGATTTGACGCTGTAGCGCGAGCAATTGAGGCCGAAGTAGTCGAGGCGGAGGGGCTAGCTTCGCCCGTCGGACAACCCTGTAGAAAAAAGATCAATACCCCTTGTAACGCGCTTCTGCTTCCGATATGGTGGTCGAGGAAAGGGGGTAGATGCCAACTCTCCCCTATTCTCGACGAGCCTGGGCAGAAGACCCGAACTCGAAACGCCAGAAGTGTCTACTCAGCAGAGGCTGGTGGGGCGAGACGGCCGCGCCGCGAGAATCACCTGTTGGCAGAGCGTTGCCCTAGTTGGGTAACAAGTAGAGGAGCAGTCATGATGCGTAAAGAACACGATCACATTTCGGGCAGGATGGTGGCGGCGCTGGCCGCGGTTGTTTCGTTCACGGCCACGAGCGCCGTTGCCCACGCGAACTACCGCCGCACGCCCGCGGTGGCGTGCCACTATGAGAGCGCGAACATCACCACTTCGGGCAGCGGCGCCGCGATCACCATGAACGCGTCGGGCAACTACGGGGCTGTTCGGGGGTCGGCGACGTGCCCGGTGATCAACGACACGACGATTTCCAACGCCAGCTTCTCGGGCCTGTCGAACGGTGCGACCGGCCTGTGGGTCGACTTCGATGACGCGTCGGGGTACGACTGGGTGCGCGCTCAGGCGTGTGTGCTCTCGAACAACTACTACGCGACCACGTCCTGTGCGGAGACGCGCTACAGCTCGAATCTATCCGGGGGCTCCAACGCCGCGACCAGCGCGAGTACCACTGGCGGTGGCTACCTGTACGTCGACCGTACGGCGAGCTCGCCGAGCGCGGGCTGGACGTTCGAAGGCTACGCCACCGTTTACGTTACGATTCCCGGCATTGACAGCGTCTCCGGGGCCTCCTCCGGAGTCTCAGGCTACTTCATGAGCAACTGACCGATGTCGCGCGCGTCGATGGGAGCCATAGGCGCCGCGGCAGGAGCGGTGTGCGGGGTCGTGGCGTCGTATGCGTTCGTTTTGACGCAGACTCGCCACGCCCCGACTCCGCCTGAGCACGTAGCGTCTAGGCCGGCTTCCCCTCAGATCGTCACCGTGCCGGTTCCCGCTACCACTCGGGAGGTAGATCTGCGTCCGATCGAGGAGCGGCTCGCGCGGCTCGAAGATGCTTCGCGACCATTGATGCACCAAGACACCCCTCCCGCGGAGCCGCCGGACCCCTCACCGACCGCCTACATGGACAGAGAGAGGGAGCGGGGACAGCAGGCGGCTTCCTCCCGAGAGGAGGAGCACAACCGCGAGGAACGAGATCCGATCTGGTCGGCGCGTGCGAACGCCGATTTCGGTTCGGACCTTGCCGGTCTTGGCGCGTCCCACCAACTTCGGGTAGAGAGCGTCGACTGCCGGTCGCGCAGCTGCTTCGCGTACGTCAACTGGCCCACGTTTCGGGAAGCACGTGCCTCGACCTCGGATTTGTTGCACCACGACTACCGGCAGAACTGCGCTCGACTTGTGTACCTCCCACCTCCAGAGAACCCCGACGTTCCGTATCGTGCACGCGTTGACTTCAACTGCACGAATCTTCGGACACCCGAAGAGCCCGCGCCCCCACATCCGTGATGGGGTGATGGTGGGGGGGGGTCGATTCCACGGGTCGATCGCTCGACGTTCTGTGCTCGATGCTGTACAGGACCCGAGTTCCGTCCGGCCGATCCGGTCACGACCCCCGTCCTAAGACGCACGCTTTCGTCGGTGCTCGGATTCTCCTGGTCACGGTAGTATTCTCAGCTGAAGATGCGATCACTCTCCAGGCAATCACTCCGATCCTCTTGTTACAGCGACATGGTGCTTCCGCGAGGGACGCGATCTTTGCGCGCCTGTAGGCTGGCCATGTGGCCGGTCCTCGTCGTGCTCGGCAGCGTGATCGCTCCCTGTCTCCCGAGTTGTGCGGTCACCGTAGTTCCTGTGGGGGCAGGCGCTGACGTCCTCGCCGAGACGTCAGCTGGTCCTTTGGACGCCGCAGAGGGCGCTGGAGATTCCGAGAGGGGAGATGTTGCGCTGGCAACCGATCGCAGTTCGACCGATTCGCTCCCCGGCTCCGACACGGGCAGTTCACTGTGCTTCGGCACTCGTTGCTCCGGCACCCAGTCGTGCTGTTGGGTGCAGCGGCGGTGTCTGGACCGGAACCGCATCGTATCCGACTGTGTCGCGCCGCCGAACCCACATGGCGATACGGCCTGCGCGTCGAACTCGCAGTGCTCCACCGGTCAGGTGTGCATCTTCGGAGACACGATTTGCGGCGGGGCAGGGGTGTGCTCGGATCCAGATAATTGTCGGAGACCCTGCGGGGACATGTGCCAGGTCTGCGGGTGCGACGGCGTCACGAGGACGACGCAGGAGCAATGCATGTTGGGCATTCCCGGGGCGTCACCGTATGGCTGCGGTGTCGTACCTGACGCGGGGGCCAATGCCGGGCCGGATGCCAGCACCAACTTCGTCCCGATCGGGTGTGGGACGGACAGCCAGTGCCCCCCCGGACAGCGCTGCTGCTCTCTGACGTCGAACTGTTATCCGGAGTCCTGTGCGGGATGCTGCCAGCTGCCGCCCGGCAACGCGCGCTATCCCTGCGAGAGCTCCGCTCAGTGCAGGGCGGATGAGTATTGCACGAAGGACCATTGTTCCGGCGGGGGCGGCTGTGTTCGTCCGCCGCCGTTCGGGAGTTGTTCGGGAGTTTCAGCTCCAGTGTGTGGTTGCGATGGTCGAACGTACATCAATGAGTGCTTCGCCCGCCAGTCACGCATGAACGTCGCCTCGGAGGGGATGTGCCCATGAATCGTCGGAATAGCCTTCGCCGTGCGGGGGACGAGGGAGAGCTTCGGTGGGGCGCGGAGCCAGCTCCGTGGGCTCGACGCCTCCCATGAACGAGGCCGAACGCCCCGTCGTTTCCGGGTCTGCCCCTTGGGCCGCTAGTTCAGTCCCCGCGGTGCGATTCGCCCTAGCGGTCGCGACGATTGCAGCACTCTACGCCGGGTGGCACACGTTCCTGTTCCTTACCGACGACGCCTACATCGACTTCCGATACGCCTCCAACGCGTTCCTGGGGCGGGGGCTCGTGTGGAATCCCGCGCCCTTCCACCCGGTAGAAGGCTACACGAGCTTTCTCTGGGTGGAAGTCTTGCGATGGGTCTGGTGGTTGACAGGGGTCGAGCCGCCTGCTGCGGCCAACCCGCTCTCATTTCTCTGTGGGTGTGGCACGTTGCTCGTCGTCGACCGCATGATGGCGCGCATGGTGCTTCCCGGGGCACATGCGCGTTCGCGCCTCGCCCTGCTTGTGCTGGTCCTGCTGGGAACCCTTCTGAATCGCACCTTCCTCGCGTCGCTCAGCTCGGGGCTGGAGACCTCGCTCTTTAACTTCCTCTTCACGGCCTGGGTCTACGTAGCGGCGACTGCGTACCGCGAACGCGGCCCATACTGGACGCTGCGCTTAACGACACTCGCCACACTTGCCACGCTCGCCCGCCCCGACGCGCTCGTAGCGCTTGCCGCGACCCTCGTGCTCCTGGTCGCGCCGGGCGGGAAGTTCGATCATCGTCGCGCCTGGCAACTCCTGCCATTGGGGCTGGTTGTCGTCCACCTGTTCTGGCGTCACGCGACGTACGGCGACTGGCTGCCCAACACCTACTACGCAAAAAATGTGCGCCCGTGGCCCGAGAGCGGCATCCGTTTCGCCGCTTCGTTTGCCTTGGAGTATGCACTCTGGGTCTGGCTCACCCTCGTGGGAGCGGGGTGTTTGGCTCTGGCGTTCCGACGGCGTGATGTCGGCGCGCGACCACTCGTGGAAGCATTGCCCACGGCGACAGTCGTCAGCGTGCTCGGAGCCCACTGGGGGTACTACACGTTCGTGATTGGGGGCGATCACTTCGAGTACCGTGTCTACAGCCATCTTGTTCCCTTGCTCTTCGTCTCGGCAGCATGGGCTGCCGCACGGATCACGGCGAGGCCTGCCGTCGCGTTTGCGCTCGTCCTTACGTTCGTCGCGACGTCCCTCCCAATTCCGTGGCTACACTGGTCGCTCACCCACGAGCGCCGCACGCGCGAGGAGACCCACGTCATGATCGTACCCGTCGCGGGCGAGTTTCCTCTGGCGGTCCGTCCGCTCGTCGCACGCTGGGACGCGCTCCAGGCATGGCTCATCAGCCACCACGTCTGCATGCGACATCAGGAGCACAAGGTCTTCCACGACACCACGGCCGCCTCGCTCCCAACGCGCGCAGAGGGCTCCCGCTTGCCCTGGGCGGGTCATCCTGTGCTCCCGGCCTACACGGTCGGATTGCTCGGGTGGCTGCTTCCCAACGTCGCGGTGATCGACCTGTTCGGACTGAACGACCGTGTTATCGCACGCAGCCCGCCTCGATCACGCGGTAGCGAGGATCGGCTGATGGCCCACGATCGCATCGCTCCCTCCGGCTATGAGGCCTGTTTCCGCGGGAACGTCGTCGTGATCGGTCACGACGTGCATGTCACCCCTCGAGCTTCTCCGCTCACAGAAGCTGAGATTCGCGCATGCGAGTCGCGCCAGTGGTATTGAATGAGGGAGCCATGCCATTGGCGCACGGCATCCATCGTCCACGTTACCGACCTCATGGCGATCATGGATTCGAACGCCGGTGTGAGAGATGCCTGACACGCGACCTCCGTCCCGGAACCTTCCGGCGGTCAGATCGACATACCAACCGTGGACTCGCGTACGGTGGATCGCGCTTCGTGTCGCTTGTCACAACTTGTGATGACCTGCTGGCGAATGAACATGGCGGGAAGCTGATTGGATTGGTAGTGGAGTTGGGATCGAATAAATGACGCGACGCAGAAATCGTGCCTTCGTCGGGATAGCCTGCGTCTGGCTGGCGCTACCACACGGATGTGGCGATGGTACTCCCCTCATGGACGCCGACTTGCCAGACTCCAGGGGCGACGCCTCGGAGGAGTCGGAACACGCTCCGGTGCTTACATCCTGCGGGGAAGGTGAGGCTCCGTGGGTGCCCTATCTCGATGGAGTGTTCCGTCGGGTATATACGCCCCCTGGGACCCGGTATCTTAACGACCACACGATAGTTAGGGGAGCAGACGGGCTCTTTCATCTGTATGGTATCACGGAGGAATCGCCGGTCATGCCGTTCGACGAGCGGAACCTGCTTCATGCCGTGGCGTCCTCCCTCCATGGGCCGTGGTCGCCACGGCCTGATATCCTGCGGGCAGAAGCGCCCGAGAACGTTCTTTGGGCACCTTTCGCCTTCGAGCGTTCACCCGGCCAGTGGACGATGTACTACTGGGGGCAGACATCGGATCAGATGATTCGCCGCGCCGACAGCGTGGATCTGGACCGGTGGACCCGGGTCGATAGCCCTGTCCCGGGAGGGCGTGATCCCTTCGTGATGCGAGTCGGGGACCATTGGTTCATATACTCCGTCGGCGCGAGGCCGACCGGTGACGGTCACTCCAACGGCCAAATTGTGCTCGCGACGAGCACCGACCTTGTGCATTGGTCGGAGCCCGTCACCGTGGTCCAGGATCCCGACCCTTCGTTTATTCAAGGAAATCTTGAGAGTCCGACTGTTGTCGCCTGGCAGCGCGGTTACTACCTGTTCGTGACACGCACGGGCGAAGACCCGATCGCCTATATGAAGACGTTCGTCCTCTACTCCGACGATCCGACGCATTTCGCATGGAGTCCGGTGACTGAGATCCAAGCCCACGCTGCCGAGGTGCTGACCCACGATGGGTCTTGGTTCATCACGAGCGCCGGATGGACAGCGAACGTAGGCGAGCGATGGCGTGGCCTCTCACTCGCGCGCCTTGGTTGGACTCATCGTTGCGCTCGGTGATCACTACAGTCGCATTGGGCCGGAGTCACCCCCAAAGATCTACAATCAACCGGTGGAGGCGAGGCAACCGCAAGCGGCAGCGTGAAGCCCTGCTGGCGTAGAGGAAGCCGTCCGTCGAACTTCGAGGCTGGCTGGGAGTTGGCGAGAGACCACGTCATGGAGGTGGGCCGGGATCGCCCTCGAAACTCATCGGTGAGATCGATTGGTAATGAAGAAGCCGCGGGCCGCCCCGCCGGAGTTGCCAGAACCCGCCGTCGGGACCCACCACGAGTTGAGCGTGGTCGCCGTCAGAATGAGAAGTCGTCGTTCGCCAGGTCGGCGGTGCGCTCGCGCTGGCGGTCGAGGAGGTGCGCGTATCGCACCCACTCTCATCGCAGCCCGTTCCCGAGGATCCAGTGGGCGACTCGGAGGCAGGGGATCTGCGCCCGCTCGGGCATCGCGGACCACCCGTCGCCGAGCATCCCAGGTTGGCCGCGATCAGCGCGAGGAGGGTGACGCTATAGCGGCGGCCGTTCCTCGGCGCCGCCAAAGGGTGACGTCGAGCACGGCGTCCCAAGCTCGAGTGAGGAGCGCTCTAGCGTGATCTCGGGCCTGGCCCCGCTCGTGGTACGAGTGATACAACCGTAACCCCTCCGCGAGCGACGTCTTTCGGGCTCCCCCGGCCTCGTCCTACGCCTGCGGGCGGAGGGGTTACGGATCGACGGGTGACGACGGCGACTGGCGTGCAGCCGTTGGACATCGATCTCGTGCGCCCGAGCGAACAACAGGAACGGCGAGTCGGCGGCACTGATCGCCTCCAGCACCGCGCGGTCGTCGGACAGCGACCAGCGGGATTGGTGTATGCGCCCCGGAGTCGCTGTCTCGAAGCTCACTCCGCTGCCCAGACCGCGCCCAGTCGGCTTGATAGCGTCGAGCCCGTGAGGGCGAGGATCGGACTGCTCCGCGGCGGCCTTCGTCGGCAGTTCGCCACGGCCCCGCGGGTGGCGCTCAGAAGCGCGGACGGATGGGCACGTCGATGCCGCAGTGTTCACGGATGAAGCTCGCAGTCAGTGCCATCAGCTGGTCGTCGAGCTTCGGTACCAGGTCCTCGATGCGCGCTTCGAGCTCGTCGTGCATGGCCGCAGGCGCCGTCACGAAGAGGGTGGTCGGCGAGCGCGTGTCGTCCCGGTACGCCTCCAGGTTCATCGAGCGGCAGAGCGCCAACAGCAGCGTCCGAGATGCCATGACCCGCGCCTTCCTCACAACTCTTGGGCCCGTTCGCCGTTACGCCGCGAGGTCGAGCGCCGCCGTTCTCGGTGCCTTGGCCCGCAGTGGATCGGCGAGCTCGGGCTGCGCGCGGAGCGTCGCGTCGGGCCGCAGCTCGTCGAGCCGCGTGTGCGGGTGCCCCTCGATCAGCTTTGCGACGATCGCGTGCAGGTACGCCCTCGGGTTGACGCCGTGCGCGAGCGCCGTCTGCATCGTGTACGACGGGCAATGACCCGCGAGTCCTGGTCCGCCCTGACGGTCGTCGTCGCGCGCCTGCTGCACATCGTGAGCGCGGCGGGCGGCGTCGCTCCCAACCTGCGCGCCCGCGTGGCCCTGCTCGGGAGGGTCGTCGCAGATCAGATCGGGGAGCCGCTGCTTGCCCTCGACGCCACGGAGCCACCCCCCGAGGTCGACGCGTGGTGGGACGACCGCGCAGTCGCCTGCGAACTACCCGCGGTCGCGGTGTGGCTCACCGTCGACGCTGCGCGCCGCCTCGCCCTCGACGAACGGGTGAAGCTCGCCCCCGCGATCACGGCCGTCGAGGCGTGGGCGGAGACGGTGCCTGGCATGCTGTAGCCTCAACCCACCGCGCTATAAGCAGAGCGCGTAGTCGCAGACTCCGCCGGTGCAGAGCGTCTGATCGCCGCAGTGCGAGCTCGACACCGTTGGGCAGTCGTCCGTCGACCTGCACGGCTGCGAGCACACGCCGGACCCCGCCGGGGTTCCGTTCCCCTGAAGGCCGACGGGTGCGGGCAGGCACTGGAGATCGGGCGCGCAGTCAGCGGTCGTGCGACACGGGGCCAACTGGCCCGGTAGCGGGTTAGAGTAGCAGGCGGAGACGGCCGCCGCGAGGGCGCACGCCAGGAACGGGCGGAGGGGCATCGCGTGAGTGCAGTGGGGAGCACAGGTCCACGGAAGGGCGGTCGACGCTCGAGGATGGCGTCGGTACCTCCGCCCGGCGTTCTTGAAGAGGCCGACGGGCTCCTTCTTCTTGGTGTCGATGCTGAGCACCGGCCAGCCGGCGTGCAGGAAGTGCCGCCGCCAGGCATCGATCCGACGGAACTGGGCGTCGCGCTCGGGCGAGTGTGGCCCGCCGATGCACTTCTGGTTGACGCGCAACGAGTAGCGCCGCGCCCGAAGCAGACGCTGCACGGTGGATCGCCCGACCCGGATCCCCTTGCGACGGAGTTCGCCCACCAACGACCGCAGCGACGCGTGCGTCCATCGCAACGTGGCCATCGGATCGCCCGCCGTGGCGTCATCGACGCGCGCCGCGAGGGTCCGTGGAAGCCCCGGAAAATCGATGTTCGGCGCGCGGCCTACCACCTCCTGGGCGACGGATCCGGCTGGCGGGACCGCCGCCCGTCTGCAACTCACGCCGCCCGCGTGCGATGGTTGGGCGGCTCAGCCCGGTGATCTCGGCGACGCGCTGGATGCCACCCTACCCCAGGTGCGTCGCCCACAGTCCCGCGAAGCGGCGGCGGTTGCGCTCATCCAGCGCGGCCAGCACGCGATTGATGCCCCGGTGAAGGCCGTCGCGCCACGTGGGTGCGCGTGGCGCGCGGGACAACTGCAGCGATGGACCAGCCGATGGTGCGGGCGGGGCATGGCAGCTCCTGTGTGTTGGAGGATACTGTGCAACCCGAGACCCCTGCGGGACAGGTCTCGCCGCGCGATTTGGCAAAGTAGTTTTCAGACAAGCCCTTACAGACCCTTACGCCCGGCTGCGCGGAGAATAGGCACGGCCAGTGACGTCCGTCCATCGAGGCAACGCCGACGACGTAACCGCGATCCCCGAGGCGCTGCGTCCCTGCGTCCCCCACACCCCCACGTGACCTTGAGCGGCTGTCGAGCGGCGCCTGTGCGCTAGTACGAGTTCGAAGGAAGAGCGACACATCCCTGTCAGCCTCCGGCTGCTCAGCGTATTCCGACGTCGTGCGGCAAGGCAGTGTCCGGAATCCGGACACTGCCTAAAATGGGGCTCTCTTATCACTTTAGAGCGCCGCTCATTCGAGTTTCGGACAGTATCCAGCGTGCTTGAGCCAGCCGAAGATGTCGGCGGGCGTGACACTCTCGATGGCCTCGACGAGTGCCTCGGCGAGTCCGATGAGGGTCCGAGCGGCCTTCGCCTTGAGGGCAGCCTTGATCTTCGAGCCGCAGTTCTCGATGGGCGTCATGTCGGGTGAGTACGGTGGCAGGGGCGTCACGGTCGCGCCGTGCTGGACGAACGCCTGGGTCACCTCGGTCGCGAGGTGCGCGGCGAGGTTGTCGAGAATCACCCGGACGCCGGGCCTGAGCGTCGGTCCGAGCATCGTCTCCGCATAGAACGTGAACTTCTCCTTGGACATCCCGCCCAGGAGCATCCGAGGCGCCAGGATCTTCGAGCCGCGCAGTCCGAACACCAACGTGATGTTCCCTCCCGTCCTGAGCGGGATCGAGCCCACGGCGCACATGCCACGCGGCGATCGGGCGTAGCGGCGCGTCATGTCGACGTTGATCCCGAACTCGTCGACGAACACGAGGGTGGCGGGGTCGAGCTTCGGTTGCTCCGCGCGGAACGCGTCCCGGCGCTGGACGACGTCGGGGCGCTCCCGCTCGTCCGCGTGGAGCGTCTTCTCTTTCGGGAGAAGTTCGCCCTCTGGAGCGCGCGGCTGACGGCCGCATTGCTCGTCCTGATGCCGCACTCCTCTTCGACGGCCTTCTGCAGTTGGACGATCGTCGCGTCGTCCCGCTCGCCGACCAGCCGGCAGAGCGCATCGAGCGCGTCGTCGCGGATCGTTGGCGGAACGACGCCCCCGTGGGGACGCGGCGCAACGCTGCCGGTCTCGCGCTCCAGACGCTGCCAGTTGCAGACCGTGTCCTTGTTGACCCCGAAGAGTTCTGCGAGCTCGCGGACCGTGCCGACGCCGGCCCGATACGCAGCCATTATGCGCGATCGGAGATCCATGCTGTACGGACCCACGACTCACCTCCGCGCGGAATTCTCCCACCTCCGCGAGGACGCGCCAGGCCGTCCGAAAGCCACCCGAGTGGCGCTCTAGAGGCGCCGCCACGATAACACCGCATCAACTTTCTGGTCGGCTTCCCGAAGTATCCTTGACATCTCGCATTCACCTCGTGTACGACCGCCTTGCCGAGAAATTGACCAGTCGCCCGACGAAGTACAAGTTGGACAATTTGGGGGTGAGAACGCGGTCATCAGACCGCGTGGAACTCGGGCGGGGGCTTTCCAAATGAGCGGAAGACAAATGAACCGACGGATCACTCGCAATCAACGCTCCAATGTTCTATTCGCATTGGCGGGTTTCGCCTTTGGAGGCGCAGTCTCGATCACTGATTTGGCGCACGCGGTGACGTGGCGCCGAGTCGCCGGTTTGAATTGTGCAACAACTTGGGATCCTGAGGATATTCAGTATTTCATCGGTGCAATCTACAACGACGATGATACCGAAAGCGAAAACGTTCACTGTCCAGTGGTCAACGACAGTGGCGGATTGAGGCGGAACTTGGTTGCGCTCAACCTCCATATTTATGACGGATCTAATGATTTGGGAATTGATGCGCTTCTTTGCATGACGGATCCCTTGAGCGGTAGCTACTCGTGTGGCAATGTCGTCTCCACCAGCACACTAAACACCGGGTTTAGCACGATGGACATGATGGGCACTGGCGTGCGGCCGACCAATTGGACCAACGGCGCGTATGACCTTTGGCAAGGCACTATTTTCGCCACGCTACCAGATGATGACGTGTATATGAGCGGCATTCTCATGTACTATCAGGCATACTAGAAGATATCTGTCTCTCTTCTCGAGCTCTCGCAACTGCGTGCGCACACTCGGCCTGGGGCGAACCGCACGATGGGAAAAAAGTCTATGTCAGTCAACCTAGGCGTTCAACAGTGAATTGGCAGGCAGTTTTCTCGGGGGTTGGTGGCATAGCCTTGGGCGTGTTGGGGGTTGTGGGTTCCACATCGCTGTTGGCGCGGCCAGTCCAGCGCTCGGGAGAATCGGCTAGTCCTGGTAGCCCCAGTACGCGCCCCCCCTCTCAGTCGCCCGAATTACAAGCAAGCACCGCGCGGGATTTGATTCTTGGCTCCACGGTTCGGCGTCTCGCAGAAGTCGAACAGCAAGTGGCGATGCTGCACAGTCAGGACGCCGGTTCTCGAGCAGAGCCGTCGACACCGGATACTCGGCCGATTTCGCAGAATCTGCGCGAACTCTCTCTCCGATTTCGAACGGAGAGAGTCTCGATGCATCAGGAGCAGACGGTCGATCCGTCCTGGGCTGGCCAAGCTCAGCGGTCCTTCCAGGCCGACCTTGCGAGTTTGGCGACGACGTTGCCGTTCCAACTTCAGAGCCTCGACTGTCGGACGACGTCGTGCCTCGCGACCTTGCGTTGGGAGTCCGCTGCGGCGGCGGCGCGGAATTCGCGGCGGTTCATCAGGCGCTATGGCATGAATTGCGGCATTGATTTTTTGATGCCGGACCGGGGGACGGATGTCAGTGCGTCGACGAACGGTGTGGTTACGACGGTGATTTTCGACTGCGAAGCGTCGCGGGCCTCGGGTGGACAGTCGGACAGTCCGTAGAAGCTACTGTGATTAGGCTTCTCGTGAGAGCCGGTCCTCTCTGACAAACGCAGTCCTGAAGGAAGGAAGAAAGATGAAATTTCAACTAAGCCCGAACCAACGCGTCAACGTACTGTGCGCCTTAGCGGGTCTCGCCTTTGGAGGCGTAGTCTCTATAGCGGAAGAGGCGTACGCTGTGACGTGGCGACAAGTCAGCGGGCTAGAGTGTCAGCCGGCGGACTCAACACAAACCGCGTTCCATTCGGGAGGTGTTCTCAACGATGACGCTAGCTATGAAGCAGTAGTCATCTGTCCACTCACCGACGACAGCGAGGGCATGAAGCGAAATCTTGTCAGTCTCGATGTGTATGTCGACGACGACACTTCGACCGCAGGACTCGATGCAAGATTGTGTATGATGGATCCATGGAATGGAAGCGTGTCATGTGGAAATTGGGTCGGTACCAGCACGAATTTCGTCGGGTATACCACACTGAACATGGTGGCCTATGGAGTGCGGCCTAGCGGATGGACAGACGCTTCATGGGACCCCTGGCCTGGCGTCATTGTTGCGGAGTTGCCCGACAGGGCGGGCTTCTCCAGGAGCGGTATTACAATGTACGAGCATGGATACTAGAGCGGTGGCCTGACGCGACTGGTACTGGCGAAGAGATATCGCGCGCGAACGGAGAACCAGCCGTGCGCGTCTCGTGGAGTGACCACGCGGACGGCGTCGAGAGCGCGGTAGAGCGCCTTCCGACTTCGCGGGTTCTTTCCGCGGACGTGCCCCTTCACCTTGGCGCCCGCCTCCTCGACGGGGTTCAGGTCTGACGAGTAGGCCGGCAGTAACCAGAGCGAGTCCCTACATCGTTCGACGATCCTTCGTGCGCGAGGTTCGGGTGGTGAGATCGCCGTTCCCGGGCAGCAAGAGGCCCGCCGTCCGAGGAGGAGGCGGGCCGGGAGGGGAAGCGAGCACTAAACGGAGTTGGGCGTGGCGACGAGGTAGTCGCCCGCGAGGCGCTCCATGGCGAAGCGCACGTCGGGATCCTTGTTCGTCTGGTGGGCGACGAGGGTGATGGCCTGCACGACGCCAAAGCGGGTCGCGTCGCCGTCCCGAAGGACGACGCGCTGCGCCTCCTCGAGCATCGCCTTCGGCACCTCGGCGGAGTCGCCGAGGATCGCGGCGACGGCGTCGTCGGGGTGCGGCACCGTGATCTTCTTCGCCGACTGCATCCAGGCGAAGGCGGGCGCCCAACGCTCGGGGAGACGCCCAACCGCGATCACGAGGGCCGCGGCGAGCTGGTCGTCCTCGATCGCTCGGTGGGTGCGGTAGAGCGAGCGCTTGCCGCCGACGCGGACCATGAGTCCGTTCAGGCAGACGAGGCGCATCCAGTGGTCGTCGAGGGAGAGGGCGCTGGCGCCGACCTCGGAGTTCCGCAGGTGGAACCCGGGGTGGAGGAGCTCTCCGTCAAGGTCGAAGGCCTCGGTGTGGACCGCGGTGTAGTGGGTGGTCGAGTCCGTGAACTGCACCGCCGTGAAGCGGTACTCATCGAGCAGTCCGCGGAGCATCGTGTTCATTCGGTCGAACAGCCTCGCGTCGTCAATTGGCGTGAAGGTCGGCGCGAGGAAGGCGCGGGCGACCCCGTCGGCCTGGCCATCGCGATCGACCCAGGCACGGATCTTCTTCTCGCCCGGGGTGCGCTGGAAGCGGCGGTTCACCTCCTCCGCGCGCTCTTCGCCGGAGGCCGAACCGAACCACTTTTCCCATCGAAGACCCAGGAGCGAACTGATCTGGCGCTTCGCATGGTCGTTGATGCGGTAGCAGAGGGCGCCGGGGAGCGTGATGTTGCCCTCGGGCGTCATGCGCAGGTCGGCGACGTGGACCACCTGGTCCGGGAGCATCTCGCCGGAGCGCTGCATGACCGACTGGTAGACGTCGGCGAAGGAGCGGCCGCGGAGCGTGGTAGGCGGTGGAGGGGGTGGCGGCAGGGGCGGCTGAGCCACCGCGAGCGCAACAGAAGGGACGGCAGACACACGAGCATTCATGGGGTACCTCGGCTTCTCGTCCGAAGCGCTGGCCTTCTCGCACCATGCGAGGAGGAAGGGCTTCGATCGAGGAGGAAGGCGGAGAGCCCGAGATGGGATCGACCAGAAGGTCGGTGGGCTCTCCGAGAGGAAGGGGTGTGGGGGCGATCAACCGCGCACGTGCACGATGTGGAACCGCCTCACGTACGCGCGGAGCGTCGAGCGGGCGATCCCAAGGCGGCGGGCGCTCGCGGAGATGCTGCCCCGCTCGACGCGGAGAAGCTCCTGGACTTCGAGTGCCCTCGCCCCGTCGAGGATCTCCCGCCGAGCATGTGGCTCGTCTTCCAGAGCCCGGCGGACATCGTCAGCGGAGACGCGGGGACCGACGCTCTGGACCACCACGCGGTGGAGGACGTTCGCGAGCTGCCGCACGTTCCCAGGCCAGCCGTAGTCGAGGAGCGCTCGGAGTGCGTTCGCATCGAGCTTCTTCTCGGCGGCGTCGGGGCCGAGGCGGCCGAGCAGATGCGGGACGAGTGCGCGGATGTCTCCGGCGCGATGACGAAGCGGCGGGAGCCGGAGGACGAGGGTGTTCAGCCGGAAGTACAGGTCCTCTCGGAACAGTCCCTGCTGCACCATGAGCGCGAGGTTGCGGTGAGTCGCGACGACGAGCCGGATATCCACGGTGGTCTCGCGCTCGGCTCCAACCGCTCGTACCACGCGAGTTTCGAGCACCCGGAGGAGCGCGGCCTGGGCCTCGGCACCGAGCTCCCCGATCTCGTCGAGGAAGAGCGTGCCGTGCGCCGCCTGCTCGAAGAGCCCGCGATGCCGGACATGAGCGCCGGTGAAGGCCCCCCGCTCGTGGCCGAAGAGTTCGGAGAGGATGAGGGACGGCGGGACGGCGGCGACGTTCGCCGCGACGAACGCGCGCTTCGCTCGGGTTGAGAGCCGGTGGATCGCCCGGGCGGCGAGTTCCTTCCCCGTGCCGGTCTCGCCCTGGATGAGGACGGTCGCGGACGCCCTGGCATACGACGCGAGCGTCGCGCGCGCCCGGGTGAGCGCCGGCGACGCGCCAAGAAGGCCGGTCGCCTGCTCGAGCGGGTCGGCCGTTCGACGTCTCGGCGCGAGCGCGCCGGGATCTGGGTCGTGACGAGGAGACGCGCGCGTCTCCCTGAGGACGAGGGCTTCGTCGTGCATCAGAACTCCTGGAGTGGTGGGGGTATGGACCGCTCGGGCGGGACGCCCGGGACGCGGCGGGTCAGCGCGTGGAATGGACAGCGCTTGAGAGAAGCATATCGAGCGAACGGGAAACGGTAAGGGGGACTCTTTGCCAGGATCTGTCGTGAGGGTGGGGAAATCGATCGCCGCCACCGGGCGGCTAACCGGTATCGCAGGAGCTGGCTTCCAGGTCGGTCACGGCGCGCGGCGGGTCACCGCCGGGAGAGCCCCGAGGGGTAGGGCTGCTGGATCGGCTCCGCAGCCACGGCGCCTCCCACCTGGCCGCCTCGGCTACCCGCACAGTCCTTCGCGGACGACGGCTGTGCTGGGGTGGTTGGCATCGGCGTGTTGGGCGCGGGCGTGGTGAGGGGAGGGCTCGCGGCCCCGTCGGGCGTCTTCTTCGGGGCCCTTCCGGCGCCGGACGCGAAGATGTCCTCGGCGATGTTCAAGCCGAGCACCACGCCGCCGACGTTCCTACCGAGGTCGGGCTTGCCGTCCTTGTCGAGCGTGAAGGCGTCGAAGATCCAGTGAACGCCGAGGAAGATGCGGCTCCTCGCGTTCTCGAAGATCATGTCCCACAGCCCACCCTTCCACTTGCGGACATGTCGCGGCCGAACCGTGCCCCTGTTGTCCCGGTTTCCGCCGTTCAACTCGTCCGAGACGAAGGAAAGGCCGTCGAACAGGTCGTCCGGGCCGCGATTGTCCTTCACTTCGTAGAAGAGGCGCGTGATTTGGAACGCCGCGGCACCGAAGGTCGCGTGCCCCGAGGGGTAGGCGGGGAAGTTGGGCGTGAAGTTCTTATTCGTCGTGTTCGTGCTCGGCGCGCCGAACGGCAGCCAGAACGGGTCCGCGTCGTTGTCGACGTTGTTGACGGCGTCCTCCGCGTCCCGCGCCGCCGGTCCGAACGACTCGTCGTGCTCGCGGATGCCGACGACCGGGCGCCAGAAGTCGTGGCAGTACTTCTGCTCCCACGCCAGGATGCCGGCGTCGGCCATCGCCGTGTTGACGAAGGCGAAGAGGCGGGCGTTGTCGCCCTCGCTGTTCGCTTGCTTCACCGCCACCCGACGGATGATCTGGTTGTAGAGGCGGGGCGGCGTCCCCAGGCCGACGGCCCCGTCGTATGCCCAGAAGATGCCGACGTTGCTCTGCTCCGGCGTTCGCCGGTCGTCGAACGAGTTCCCGCGCAGCGTGGCCATCAGCTCGGGCATGATGCCTCTGGCCTTCACCTGTCGCAGCGCGGTCTCGTACTCCGACTTGGGCTTGTCGAACGACACCGGCGGTGGCTGGTCGAGCGCCCAGCGGGTGGTGATGGCGAAGCCCAGGGACTGAGCCCCGTAGAACGGGGCGTAGAAGCCCTGCCTGGGATTGTCGGGGTCGGGGCGGTGCCTCCCGCGCGCGGGCGAGACCATGTAGCCGCAGTCGCGCGCGTCCGGGTCGTTCTTGCGCTGGTCGAGCATCGTGTTCCCGACGACGACGCCGAAGTCGAAGCTCAGGTTCGCCTTGTCGAAGCCGCTCAGCTGGGCCTCGAAATAGTCCCTCTGGGTCCTGTACAGGGCCGAGAGCGTCGTGAACGCGGCCCCCGCGACCGCATCACGGTGGGAAGTGCCCGGCACGCCCACGACGCCCAGGTAGGGTGGGAATTTGGCGGGGTCGTTCTCGACGCCCGCGTAGGCGTCGTACATCGCGAGGTGAACGATGGCCAGCGCGCGCGACGAGAGGATCGGGCCGTTCTGCTCCCGCTTGGCGGGGTCGGTGTGGGCGACACGGTCAGCCTCCAGGGCGACCGCGTTCCAAAACAAGATCGAGTCCATCATTGAATTCCTCCCAGGGTGAGTGTGTCAGCCACCGCGCTCGCGCAACGGCTGGCGTGGTGTCCATCGCCGTCCGACGGACAAGGCCGCACCGCTGGGATATCGAGTCGTCTTAGCTCAAGCCCCCAACGAGAACGACCAAACGCCGCGATCCTATCGTCCTTCCCTTCGCCCTACAACCGTGGCCGGTCCGACGACCGCCCGGCTCGCGCAATGCCCGTCGGCGCACGAGTACCGCGATGCTCTGGGGGCCGTGTTCGCCCTCGCCACGGGCACCGCGCTCGGCCCAGATCTGGTGACAGTGTTGGGCACCGTGAGCCGCTACCGCTCCCCCAGCTGCCGCCGGACCGCAGCCTCGACCGTTCGGAGATCACGGCCGTATCGCTCGCCGGAAACCCGGCGGATGATCTCCGAATGTCCCTCGCGCTCGGTGTCGTCGTGGGGCGCGAGCGTGACCGCGCTGAATGGGACCGAGGTCACCCCGTCAATGGCGAGCCGAATCGCGAGCTGGTACTTCGCAAGCCGGCTGAGGTCGAGCGCCTCGAACTCCGGCTCGAACTCTTTCCCGATCAGGACCGCGTCCTCCGCCCCGATCCTGAACACGACGATCGTGCCGACGTTTCCGAGGATCGCGGCCCGGAGCGGCTCGCTGAGCTGTTCGAGGTACTGGTGGGCCGCGACGAGCGCGAGACCGTATTTCCTCGACTCGGACAATATTTCAATAAAGGAGTCGGTGACGAACGAAGCGAACTCATCGATGACGAGGAGAAACGGCTTGCGATCCTTCTCGGGTTGATCGACGCGGGAGTACGCCGCGAGCTGGAACTTCGTCACGAGCGTCGCGCCCAGGAGCTTCGAGGCGTCCTCTCCGATTTCTCCCTTCGCGAGGTTCGCGATCAGGATCTGGCCGCGGTCCATGATCTCTCGCGGATGAATCGTCGACGAATGCTGGCCGACGATGTTTCGCACCGCCGGTGACGAGAGGAGCGCCATCACCTTGTTCTGCACCGGTGCGACGACCTCCGCGAGAAAGGGCTTCGGGTACATGGGGAACTCCCGCCTCCAGAAGAACTGGACGAGCGGATCCTCGACCTGGCGGACGACCATCTCGCGGTACCGCTCTTCGACGAGCATGCGCGGCACGCCGAGCAGGGTTGCTCCGCGAACGTCGAGGAGCGCGAGCAACGTGTTGCGAAACACATGCTCCATTCTTGGCCCGAAATATTCTGCGTACAGTTTCCGAAAGACAGACAGAGCGCCGGACGCGACCAGATGCCGCCGCTCCAACGCCACGTTCTCGAGCAGGTTCATGCCGACAGGGTGAGCTCGGTCCGTCGGATCGACCAGAACGACATCGTTCACCCGATGCCTCGGGATGAAATCGAGCACGCGCTTCGCAAGATCGCCATGAGGATCAAGAACGGCACACCCGCCACCTCGCCTGATGGTCGCGACAAGCAAACGCTCAAGGAGCGCCGTCTTTCCGGTCCCGGTCTTGCCCAGGACATACATATGCCGTAAGAGATCGTGCTCCTGAATACCAAACACGCGGCCACGATTACGTCTGTGGTCGAGGGAGGCGAACGGAAGGACTGGGTTCGTGGACATGGAGTTGAGGAAGCAGTTCAACGCATGATGGGCACGGAGATCGAGATCCGGGATCGCGGGACCGTGCACACGGCCGAGTGACGCGGGTGTGTCGTCAGCGGTCTCGGCGGAGAACGACCGGAGCTCTTCAACCTATGCAAGGAAGGGAACCGCTTGACCAACGTGTGGCGTCGGCGCAGTTGTGGTGCTCGCGGCTGCGCAATGCGGAGGCCGAGGAGGCGTAGATGGACGACGAAGAGCGAGATTTCACTTCCTTTGTAGGAGACCTTGATCGCGGAGACCACCTCGAAGGCGCTGCCCTTGGAATCGCGAAGAAGGTTGTTTCCGACGGCACGCTCAAGAACCTTTCCCCGAAGCAGCATGCGGCGTTCGCTGCGGGTGTCGGCCGCTGGCTCCGCGAACACTTCCGCCGGTACGCGCCTGGCACGACGGACGGCAGTTCGGAGATTCGCGAGCCGAACTGTACGGAGTGCACGAATCCGGTGCCCTGGTGCGAGGTGTATGTCGCCGGCACCATGAACAGCGGAATCTGTTCATGGTGTATGCAGTTGCACCACAAGAACGATTAGTGTCGGTAGTTCGGTGGCTTGCGCGACCGGCATCGTCAGCGATGATGGTCGCATTCGCGCAGCTCCCACGCCCTCCTGCACACAGAACACCTGCGTCGCCGAAGGTGTACATGATGCTCGTGCGCGGGGCGGACCCGCAGCGCGATCGACCGGACGTGTGGTGGCGCCGGGTCGGCCAGAGAGCGAGGGCGTCACGCGAAGAGGCGCTCGCTGGTCGTCTCGCCCGGACGGGCGGTGGCGAAGACCGGCGCGAGCAGCGTCTCCGGGGCGGTACAGTCCGCCGCCGACGCCTCGCAGAACCAGAAGAGGCCGCTGCCGCGCCCGTCGGTCGCCTCTTTGGCCGCCTCGCGCAGGCGCTTCATGCGGGCCGCGGTCGGAGCGACCGTGAGGACGCGCAGGCTCGCGAGGCCGAAGCGTCGGAGCGGTCCCTGGTCACGGAACCAGGAGAGATATCCGCGGTATTTCAAGCACATTTTGTCGATGCCGATGGTGCCGCGGTCGATCTCGACGAGAAGGACGGTCGTCGCCCCCGCGATGCCTACGACCGCGAGGGCGTCGGCGACGAGCGGCACGCGCACCTGGGCACCAGCGGTCGCGACATACCCCACGGCGGCGATCTTCTCGCGGGCGGTCTCGAAGCGGTGGAGGACGATGGCGCCCCTTTCCGCAAGGCCTTCGAGCACGAGGCTGAACTCGTTCCGCTCGATGTCATGGGCGAGGATGTACCGGCTCTTTCCAGGGGAGCTGACCACAACGGGGACATGGGCGTCGATCGAACGTAGGACCTGGGAACCGGTGCGCGTGAGGGCATAGGCCGGCGCGACCTCATGGCCGCGCGCGGCGTGGGTGGGCATGAGCCCGTCGAGGAGGCCCTCCAGGGCGAGCGCGCCGAGCGCGTCCCGGACCTCCACGAGATCCTTGTGGACGACCACGCCGATCTGGCGCGCGGTGAGGAAGCCGTGTCGACCGATCGCAGCGAGGGCAGCGGGCAGCCACGATGGCCTCGGGTGAAGAAGATTTTCTTGAAGGGACATAGAGGCGGGTTGGGATGGTGAGATGAGCAAGGGCGGCGGCCGCGAGCCCGACGACACCGAGCGCACGGGGGTCATCGACGCCGCGGAGTTCGCGGTAGGTGGCGGTGAGGGCCTCGGGGGACGGGAGGCGCTCGGTGAGAATCGCGATCTCGGCGGCGTCGAGCCGGATGACGGTGAGGCCGTGACGGTCGGCGAGCTCGCGGGTGACGGCCCGGAGCACGCGGCTCTTCGAGGAGGTCACGATCACCGTCGGCTTCACCTGGAGGATCGAGCGGGCGATGGCGAAGCGCAGGGTGCCGGGGCTCTCGGAGGCGATCACGCCGACGCCACGGACTTCCCAGGCGTCGAGGGCGGCGAACGCGATTCCATGGACCTCCTCGACGAGGAGCATCAGTCGCGGGTCGCGACGAACAGGGTGGTGTTCGAGCATAGGGGTGTGGGTCAGGTGCCAGACGCCGTCTTCGCAAGCTTCCGGACGATGCCCATGAAGTACGCGCCGCGCCTGCGCCGGAGGAGCTCGGGCGGGACGTCGCGAGCGAGGTCGAGGGCTCTCTCCAGCAGCTCGTGTGGGTGCTCGCGGGTCAGGCGCCGATAGCAGGCGAGCGAGATGCGGTCGTCAAGGGCGTCCGCCAGGCGATCGGCGAGCGCGTTCGACCCCTCCCCCGGATTCGCATTCGAAAGGTTGGGAACGACGCACGGCTCGACATCACCGTCACGACGTTCTGGCTCGCCACGTTCCGTTTCAGCACGTTCCGATTCCGTCACGTTATGAGATATAAATTCTCTCACGTTCGGCACGTTTGGAACCACGTGTTCCGAAACGTGCCCCATCCCCCCTTCCCCCCCTTCCCCGGGAGATTCTGCGGCAGGTTCAGGTTGTGCGGGGCGAGAGTTTGTTCCCCAAGGAGACGAGCCGTGGCCGAGGTACCAGGTCACGCGGCGGCGGATGTCATCGGGCTTGAGCCCGAGGAGAATGGCGAGACCGGCTTCCGACATCTGGCGAGAGCGATCGCCATCGGCGATCGTGAAGGTGAGGGAGTTCATACGGCGGTGGGTTCAAGAGGAATATTGTCGGGCGCTTCGCCCTCGCGGACGAGGAGCGGTCCGACTTCGAGGGCAAGGAGCGGCGCCTTGGAGGGGATCTTCGCGAGGAATCCCTGGTCCACGAGGCGATCGAGAGTGTCCGTGACGAGCACGCCCGAGAACCCGAGCTCGACGCCCAAGCGCTCCACGGTGGTCCAGACCCGGCCGTTCCGGGGATGGGAGCGGACGACGAGGAGGAGCAAGACGACGGCGTCGAGCGGGCGGAGCTTCGTAAGAGCTTCGTGAAGTTCTCGGCGGCGGAGGGTGAGATGGGCGAATGGAGTGGTGGTCATAGGGAAGATGGGTCAGCCGCGAAAGTCTCTCGCGGCGTGTGTGAGTAGCTCCTGGAACGGGGGCGAGAGCGTCGCGCCCGGCTGCACAAGAGCGAGCGCCGAGGAGGGCTTCGACTCGGCGAGCGCAGTGATCGCGAGCGCCAGGGCGTTCCAGGCGTGCCGGCCGTACCGGCGCTCATCGGGACCGACCGGGAGCCGGTCGCGAAGCTCGGGGAAGAAGGCCTCCGTGAGCACCTCCGGCAGGTGATCTCGGCGCTCACCCCGGGCACGCCCGAGGAGCAGGCGGCGAGCATCGACGATGCGGCGCTCGACGACTGCGATGCCACGCACGGCAAGGAACCGTCTCGCGAGGGCGCGTAGAGCCGGATGCTCCCTCCCCTCGCTCTGATGGACGCCGAGGACGGCAACGGTCGGTGGCTGGTCCCGGATGATCCGTACGAGGTGGCGTTCAACCGCGTGCCGCTGGGCAGTCACGGTTCGCGCAGTCCGAAGACCGATCGCCGTAAAGCTTGTCCGCCGGGTCGGATCTCGGGCTTCCGCAGGTGTGACGGGAACGGGGGCGATTCCGAACCCATCCACGACAACGGCGCCGCCCCAGCGGGGCGCGAGAAATAGACCGAGAACGCGGCAACATAAAGCGCCGCTCGGCAATGAGTGTCGTGGAGTCATAGAGCGAAGTAGCCTCCTGACTCCCGACACGGGTTGCCGAACGGCGGATCTTGATCTACCGTCGCTGCGCCCCTCTGGCAGTAGTGGAGGAAACGGTTGCGTGGGGCGGCCGTCGAAAGCACATCCACGGAATCGTTGTTCTATTTCTGTTCTATTATTCTGCCAGAAGGGGCAAAAAAGGTAAGAGGGAGAATCCGAAGAATATTCGATCACTTATCCCCAGAAAATCCACCGAGAACAAAGAAGAGCCCGGCCCAGGCTCTTCTTTGTGTTGCGAGATGATTTTGCTGACACCACTGGCTGCTTGACGAAACGGATGAGATTTGGTTCCGTAATGCGCACTAGCTTCCGGGAGAACATGAACGATCCGCTCTCGTAGCTCTTAGTCTCGTTGTATATTTCTATGCAGTTTCTTCTCATGCCCGTGCGCCTCTGGTTCCTCTTCTCTGTTGCCGGATACACCAAGGCCGAAATCCACGGCCTCACCCTCTGGTCCCCCGACGGGATCGACCAGATGATCGCCGAGTTGTCGCTGCCCTGGTGGAACCCGATTGCTGGGCGCGGCGAGATCCGCGATCGAATCGAAGCGATCCGGAACGAACAGGGCCGCGAGGCCGCGCTCGAAGCCGTCGAACAGCTTCTCGGAGCGATCGCCGGTCCGCCGCTCACCGTGATGGGGTAGGCGAGGTTATCAGAGTAAAACGAGTCCCGTTGTGGACTCTTCTTCGATTTCTCCCGCAACTGTCCCTCTTACCGAGCGCTTGGTCCCTGCGAAGATGGGAAGATGACACCCGTCTTCTCTGCGGCCGACATCGAGGAGTTCCGCGCCATCTGGCGCGAGGAGTTTGGCGACGAAATCACCGCCGATGCCGCGCGAGCGAAAGCGGAGAACTTTCTCGCTGTCGTCTATCAACTCCGAGCGATCCATCAACGAGGCCTGAAGAACCGCGAGGAGCCCCAAAGCCAGAGTGCCTCTGGATTTGATTTGAATTCAAATGCTACAACGTGAACATGTGGCTTGCGTGGGAGAGTCCCGCTTCGTTCCGCCCCCCCCCATCGCTCGCACCCGCCTCTCTATGTCTGCCTACGTCATCTACGCCCGCAAATCCTCCGAAGAAGAAGATCGGCAGATTCTTTCGATTCCGGCGCAGGTGAACGAACTGCGGGCGCTGGCGACGTCGCGGGGCCTCGTCGTCGCCCGCGTGTATGAGGAATCGCAGTCCGCTCGCTCAACCGGTCGCCCGGTGTTCGGAGAGATGATGGGGGAGGTCGATCGTCGACGGATCTCAGGGATCCTGTGCTGGAAGCCGGACCGGCTCGCCCGCAACATGGTCGACGGCGGCCGGGTGATCGACGCGCTGGACCGCCGCGTCCTCCAGGAGATCGTGACGCCAGGCCGTACCACCCGGAACAGCTCCGACGACAAGCTCTTCCTGAGCCTTGAGTTCGCCATGTCGAAGAAGTACGTCGACGACCTCTCGGACAACGTTCGCCGCGGAAACCGGGCCGTCCTCTCGTCGGGGCGAAGCGTCGGGATGGTGCCGATCGGCTACCTCAAGGAACTCCCGATCGACCGACGGAGCGGCCGAGGTGCGGGAAAGACCACGGTCGATCCCGTCCGCTTCCCGCTCATGCAGGAGATCTTCCGGCGCTACCTGACCGGCGCGTACTCCGTGCAGCAGATCTACCTGTTCGCCCGCGACACCCTGGGTCTCCGAACGGAAGGGTCACGAAAACATGCGGCGGGACCCGTGAGCTCCGGCAGCTTCTACGCGATCCTTCGGAACCCCTTCTACGCCGGGTTCATCCGTCACGGCGGGGAGCTGTATCGAGGCGACCACCGAGCCGTCGTCTCGAAGGACGAGCGCGACCGCATCCTCGCCCTCCTCGGCCGGAAGGACGCGCCGAGGCCAGCCCGCCATGCGTTCACTTTCGTCGGGCTCATCCGCTGCGGAGGCTGCGGTCGGGCGGTAACGGGCGAGGAGCACACGAACCGGCACGGCACCCGCTACGTCTACTACCGGTGTACCCGGAGGCGCGTGGGTAACGTCGTCTGCGGCGAACCCTACGTCCCCGAGCCCCAGGTCGACGCGCAGCTCGCTGAGGTCGTCGCGCGCCTGGCTATCCCCGAGCGGCTCCTCACCTTCACCTGGGCGAAGCTCGACGCCGAAGGAGTCCGACGCGGCGACTCCTCCGCCGCGGTGATCGAGGGCCTACGGAAGGAGATCACAGCCAGCGAGGCCGAACTCGACCGGCTGACCCGCCTCTGTACCCGCGGCCACCTTCCCGAGGACGAGTACGTTCGGAGCCGCATGCAGCTCATGACCGAGCTCGAGAAGCTTCGCGGCCAGCTTGCCGACCCGTACAAGTTCGAGGTGGAGATCAACGCCACGCTCCGCGACGTGATCTCGGTCGCGGCGATGGCTGCGCGTACTTTCGTCGATGGTACAGAAGAGGAGCGGCGGGAGATCCTGGGGCGGATCTGCGTGAGCATCAAACTCACCGATCGGAAGCTGTCGGTCGAGCTCCGCCGCCCGTTCCTGTTGCTCGCCGAGAAGCTCCCAGAGATCGTTTCGCAGCTCAGGGAACCGAACCCTCACAAAGTGCGCCGAATTCCGAGGAAAACCACACAAATTCCGAGCCGAAAACGGCCGCGACTAGCAGATGGTGCAGCGACCCAAAAGGTAGCTCGACCGAACCCTCAAATATTGGCTCAACAGAACGAAAAAACCGCAGAGGATGACCCTGCGATTTCATCATGGTGCGCGTTGATTGAAGCCGTTCGAGAAGATCTCAGACAATCCATGGCGCCGACGCCTTGCCATGAGTCAGGCTCCGACAAGATTTTTCGCGCGGTATGAGAACCGATCCTCGTGCCCGCTCGCCACCCATCGCAACTTCGCGATACCGTGGGAGCGCCTATGAAAGTATTCACGGAGAAGGACCTCCAAGAGTTCATCGCTATCTGGAAAGACGAGTTCGGCGAGGACATCACCCTCGATCGAGCTCAGGCCGAAGCCGAGAATCTCCTCCAGGTCGCCTACCAGCTCCGCACGATCTACCTGCGAGGGCAACGACCGTCGAAGGCCATCGGGACAAACCGTGGATAACGACGCGATCCAAATTCCATTCTTCCCCCTTACCGACGAGCCTCTCTCTGAAACAATAAGGGAGACATGCTTCTATTTCCCATCCGAATATGACCACAACAACTTACGACCCGAACAAACTCCAGATCACCCACGAGGCGGTCTGGCGCAGGATGCATAGCCTCCCGCCGATGGGTTATCTCACGGACTTCAAGTCGTACAAGATGATCCCTGATTCCGTCCTCTTCCCGAAGCTGCGGAAGGTCTGGGAACTGGTGCTCGAAGGCCAGCCGATCCAAAGGGTCCTCAAGATCGCGAACGACGAGCTCGGCATCCGCACGCCGAAACATGGAACGCTCGGAGGAAAGCCTCTGCTCCGCTGCGCGATCTACAAGATGCTCTCCGACCCCTTCTACGCCGGCATCGTTCGCTCCCGGAGCAGGGCTGTTCGCGGTCTACATGAACCGATGGTGACGGACGAGGAGTTTCTTCGAGTGCAGGCGCTCTTGCAGAAGCGGCGGCGAAATCGCAGGCCGCGAGTGGCCCTACTTTGAGCCGCCCTTCGACCGCCAACGCGGACCGAGTTGCATTCGTCCAAGACCGAATAATACGTTGATCGTCGCAGGGTATCGCGGAGCCCAAACTCGTGTTACCGTCGTCGCACCCAGACAAAACTGAGGCACCCAACTATGCTGAAAGCTCACATCAACGCCGTCGAGAGCCAGTTGCTTGTGACCTCGCAGATCCCTGCGAATACCGGACACTCGCTTCACAAGGGGACGCCTCGCGAGGCATTTATCAAACAATTTCTCGATTCACACCTGAGCGAACGTGTTGCAACAGGCACCGGAGAGATCATTGACACGAATTCTAAGCCAGGCGAGTCGCGTCATCAGATGGACATTGTCATTTACAAGCGGGATTACCCGAAGCTGGACTTCGGTGGAAATATCAGTGGCTTTCTCGTAGAATCCGTCGTTGCGACGATCGAGGTGAAGTCGACGCTGACCGAGGAAGAAATGGGGAATGCGGTTAGGGCCGCGAAAGCAGCAAAGGCGCTCACGCGAAAAATTGTTACATCGCACCACGCCGGATACCAGCCGCCTAGCGTCTTGAACTACGTTGTTGCATACGCCGGACCGGTCAATATGAGTACGGTCCACGGCTGGCTGGATCCGATTCACAAAAGCCAGGGAATCAGTTCTCATTCGCGAAGTCTCGATCCCAATGTTCAGAGTACCGAAGTCAGCCCTTCGGTCGATGGGATATTTGTCCTCGGCAGGGGATTCGTCCTGTACGATAATTCCCCGATCGGATTCATCAGTGATGATGACCGTGCACGGGAGCCTGAGGGACGATGGCAGGTATGCTCTGCTGAACGCGGGAGCCTACTGATGCTCTTCCAATTGTTGACGATGGCCGTAAGCGGATTTAGCAGCTCTTGGATCGAACCTGGCGCGTATCTTTCCGACTTCCGGATCACGTCTGCAGTCTTGCGGCCCTAAAGCGGTCTCGGCGGCTCCACCTCTGTGGAGGCCGAGTCGCTGGAACGGAGCCTGAAGGCATTCCTGGCGCTGGCGAAGCACTGCCTCTGGTGCCCCCTCCACATGCGGCAGGGACCCAGTTTTCACTTGACTGAACGCGTGAGCATGTCAGGCTCTGTGGGCCACGACGAGTCCGTCAGACCACGAAGGTGAAGTTCGACGTGGGGACACGAGAGAAGCGGAGGAGGGTGACATCTTGATCTATATCACGGCAATACAGATGAGCGGCGGGAACCAACATACGCACATCGCGAATGTGATGTGGTTGGACGGCGCCAATGGGAAGGCCGACATCAGTTCTACAGAACAGATGATCGAATTCATCGACAAGCCGAATACAGTGCAAATCGGAGGGCGGCAGGGGCCAGTAATCGTGGCGGTCATCCGTACTCCTGGACAGAAACCGTTCCTCCGAACTCATGCCGATAAGCAGTGGTCGGACAATTTGCTGGCGTTGCCGAGGTTTTGATCGCTCAAGCAGAGCAACATCACGGGGCGAAGGAAAAGTATGCATCTGACGATACATGAAATTGGGGAGCGTCCTTTCGTTATCAACGCTCGGGACGCTGTTTCTCAGCTCTTTTTGGGTCAACTTCCAGAGCAAGGGAGTGTGGAAGGGCCGAGGAAGGTTAGATGGACGGTACGGCAATGGGCGGCGGGGATTCATCAACCGCTGCCGAAAATTGCGGGCTGGAAGTTCGGCAGAACCCGAACGAATCCTCCGGAGTGGAAGATATTCCAAGACCATGTAGGCGCCATGCTTGATCGCAAGCATGGCGCCTACAACGTCGTGCGCGAACCTTCCTACCCAAGCCCAAATCCTTCTCACACGATCCGGCCCGATATCTTCGTCCGTGAGCGCGGGGGAAAGACTCGGGTGGTTGACAGCAAGTTCGTGCGTTCCCTCCGAAAGGAGGATGTTCTGCAGGTATTTAGCTATCGCCTCCTTTTGGATACCTTGGGGGCCGTGGCGGTTCCCTTTCATTGCGAAGTGAAGCCGGAAGTTGATCTTTTGCTCCGGGCATTAGTCATCGCGCGCTGGAAGTATCCTCTTCCAGACGAACTTCGACATCTTGACGCGGATTGATCGAATCCGCGAAAACAGCGGAGACTTGATGACGACCCACCAAAGCCTTCCGCCTACCTGAAAAATCCCTGAGGGGATTCTGTCTCACTGCGACCTGGCTCGGTGCGTGACCGCCTCCATGCACCGCCCCCGGCCTGAGGACAAGCTATGTCACGGCTTGGCGAATTCGCCTTGCCGGGCTTGGTCAACGTGGCTACACGCACTCGTTGACGACGGCGCTCAACGGGCGGTCGTGGTTGTGAAACAAACCTACCTAATACCGCATCGCAGGAGTTCTGACGGGTTCAGGCGGCGACCTTTCGGGCGACCTCCTGCCGGCTGCTCTCCTCCCGGCCCGCCTCCAACTGCCGATAGACCTTCCCGAGCTTCTTCCGCGCTCGCTCGACGGTGAACATCCACTCGATTCGCGCGCCGGACTCATTGCGCGCCTTCTCCCACGCGGCGATCTCGCTGCGGACCAGGGCGACATCGGGGATGCGGCGATCGAGGCACTGCTTCTTCAGCACGCCGATCTCAATCTCCACCATGTTCAACCAGCTCGCGTGCTTGGGCACGTAGTGGAACTCGATCCGTCGCAGGATCCGTCGTGCCTCGGCCGGATCGAAGGTGTCGTAGAGCGCCGCGGCGCTGTGCGTCGAGAGGTTGTCGAGCACCACGCGCACGCACTCCGCCTCCGCGTAGTGCAGGTCCACCAGCTCCCGGACGAACACCGCGAAGTCTGCGTTCGTGCGCCGCGCGGTGACCTTCACGTGACGCCACGGCTGGTTCACGTCCACGCACACGAACAGGTTGGCCGTCCCATGCCGCACGTACTCGCAGTCGTACCGCCGCAACTTGCCAGGCTCCGGCGGCAGCGGCACGCGGGACTCGCCGATCAACTGGATCGGCGACTCATCCAACGACACCACCGGACGCTTGGGGTCCGCAGGCGCCGCGTACAGCTCGAGCACGTCCTCCATTCGCGCGACGTACTCGCTGTTGATCGTGGGGACGCACCACATCTTCTGCTGCCAGGGCTTGAGCTCGTTCTCCGCGAGTCGCCGTCGCACGGTCTCGTCGCTCAGGTTCGGGTGCCCGGTCAGGGCGACCATCCTGTCGGCCAGCAGGTCCAGGGTCCAACGCGCGCGGCCCTCGGGCGGCGCGCTACACGCCGTGGCGATCAGGAGGGCCTCCTCCTTGCCCGAGAGCTTGCGACGACCTCCCGGACGGGGGGCATCGTGAAGTGCGGACTCCAGGCCTTCTTCCACGAAGCACCGCTTGGTGCGGTAGATCGTCGCGAGGCTGGTTCCGACCGCCGCAGCGATCTGCGCCTCGCCCTGCGCGGCGGCCGCCGCGAGCAGGATCTGGGCGCGTTTGACCTCGCGGACCTTGGTGCGTCCGTGGGCCACAAGTCCTTCCAGGCGAGCGCGCTCGGGCTCGCTCAGGGTGACGCGATACCGTACGTTCATCGGGCCGAATCCTCCGTGTCGGGCACGGAGCTCTCGCCGGAGGATGATGTCTAGCGCGAACGACAACGCCGCACGCTGGACCCCGAAGCAGGGACAGTACCTCGCGTTCATCTACGCGTACACGACCCTCCACGGCCTGGCGCCCGCGGAGCGCGACATGGAGCGGTTCTTCCGCACGTCGGCGCCCACGATTCACACCATGGTGAAGACGCTGGAGCGAGAGGGCTTCATTCGCCGACAACCGGGCGTTGCGCGCTCGATCCACCTCCTCGTCGAGGCCGACGCGCTGCCTGTTCTATTGCGGCCTGCGTGAGGCCGCCTGAACGCTTCAAGTCCCCTGTGGAAAGGTACTAGTGGGGAGCGTGAAAAATGGCAGCGTGGAAGCGTTCACAGGATACGTCCACCACCCTGATCGAGACCACTTCCGAGCGGGCCCCTACCCCGCCCCCCCCTGGTTCGCCGACGCCCTCGATGATCGCGCACGTGCTCGTGAGCAAGTACCTGCTGGGCGTGCCCTTCTACCGCCTCGAGCAGACCTTCGAGTTGCAGGGCTTCTCGCTCGACCGCGGCACCATGAGCCGCGACGCCGAGGACGTCGGCGCGACCGGCGTGCGCATCCAGCCCGGTCCGCTGCAAGAGCGCAAACGAGGTCCCTGTCACAAGGGACACTTCTTCGTGGTGCTCGCCGACCGCGACCACATCTTCTTCGAGTCCCAGGAGCGGCACACCTCCGTCGCGGTCTGCTCGATGTTCAAGGGCTACTCGGGCTACCTCCAGGCCGACGCCCACGCCGTCTACGACGCCCTCTTTGCCGGGCGGCCTCCCGTCGGAAGACCGCCCGACCCCGACCAGGGTCCGCCGCCCAAGGAGGTCGGCTGCTGGAGCCATTGCCGCCGAGGATTCTGGGAGGCCGCCGTCTGCAAGCAGGCGCTCGGCGTCGAGGGACTGCGCCGCATCGACGCGATCTTCGCCGCCGGTCGCGCGCTCGCCGACCTGCCGCCGGCGACCCGCAAGCTCCGTCGGGAGGAGCGCGTGCGCCCGCTCGTGGACGCCTTCTTCGCCTGGGTCGAGGCCCAGGCCGTCGTGCACCGCCCGCGAGGCTACGCCACCTCCGCGCTCGGCTACGCGCGCAACCAGGTCGGCCCCTTGCGGCGCTTCCTGGAGGACGGGCGACTGCGACTGGAGAACAACGGGTCGGAGCGGGCGCTGCGTCCCGTCGCCGCCGCGCGCAAGTCGTGGCTCTTCTTCGGCAGTGACGACCACGCCTCTGCCGCCGCCAACCTCTTCTCGCTGGTGGCCTCGTGCAAGCTCCACGGGCTCGACCCCGAGAGCTACCTCGCCGACGTCATCCGCGTCATGCCGTACTGGCCCCGCGAGCGATACCTCGAGCTCGCGCCCCGGTACTGGGCCGACACCCGCGGACGACTCGACGCCAGCGAGCTCGCGCGGCCCATCGGGCACGTGACCGTCCCCCGCCGCGCGCGACGGAAGAACAGACCACGACGAACGACGACAGGGGGGCGTGCGTCCGCGCATCGTGGCGACTCGGAGTCGCCCCGTCGAGAACGCGGGCTCGTGCAGCGCTTACCGCTGTCGGCGCCACCGCGCCAACGTCGGAATTCTGACGAGCTAGGGGTGATTCCTGACAGATGTCAGGGAGTCGACATGCGGACGCGCTGCAGTCCAGGTGCAAACTCGCCGCGTTCCTCGGGATCTCAGGCGGGAGCTTCGGCGGCATTATCATTGCTGAGTGAGGGGCTCGCGTGGGGCGTGTGGCGCAATGTCATGCTTACCCACGCGCTAAGGAATGCGCCCATGCCTGACGATCAACCTCCCGCGTATCTTCCGCGCGCGCTCGCGACGGACCCCTCGCCCCCCGAGTCCTCGGTGGACAGCGCCCGCCGCCGCTTCGGCGGGCTGCTCGCGCTCTTGGGCGGGGGCGCCGCCCTGGCGTCCTGCAGCGACGCGGATGGCGCGGCCGCCGAGACGATCGGACGCGCCGTGTCCGCCTCGTCGGGGACCACGGGCCTTTACCGCGCGGACAACGTTGCCACGGATTTGATCGGCTCCGCGGGCACCAACGGACTCTCGGCGGCGAACGCCGGTGACATTGTGGTCGTCAACGGGTACCACACGGCCGGCGATGGTGGGGGCGGCGCCTTCTTCTGGCGGAGCGGGACGCCCGCGGCGGCGCAGGACGACGGGCTCATCGTGCGACCCTTCCTCAGCGGGGTCCGGTCGACTGCGGGGTACTGGGAGCGCATCCACGACGGCGAACTCAGCATTCTGTGGTTCGGTGCGAAGCCCGCGGACGCGAGCTTCAACAATGCGACCGCGATCCAGGCTGCCATCGACGCCGCCGCGCGGTCGAATCCGGCCGGGGGCGTGGTCCGGTTCCCGCGGGGCCTCTTCCACGTCGCGACGACCCTCCTCCTGGATGCGAGTCGGGCCGTCGGGACGGTGCAGGGAATCACCCTGCTCGGCGGGACCGGCGGCCGCGACGCATCACTGGGCTCGCTGGTGTGGAACGGCACGACGGCCTCTCCGATCCTGATCATCCGCGGGGCGGCCAACTGCCGGGTCGAGCGCTTGAACTTCTTCGGCGGAAACCCCTCCACCCTGGCAGACGGCGGCGTCGGCAGCGGCGTCACCGCGTCCAACTGCATCCAGGTGACGACGCTCCTAAGCGGCTCCGAGTACAGCACGAGCGAGATCGCCATCCACCAGTGCACCTTCGCCGGCGCCAACGACTTCAACCTGCTGCTCGGCGAGGCCCCGGGGAGCGGGTCGGGCAACCAGGACATCCAGAACGTCACCATCTCCGGGTGCCTGTTCCAGCGCTCCTACCGCACGGACGGCGCCGCGCCCGCGACTGTCGCGCACATCCAGCAGCGGGGCGGGAACATTGCAGGCACGGTCGTGCGCGACTGCCGTTTCGTGGGGTCGATGATGGGGCAGGGGATCACCAACACCGGTGAGTACTACCCGCTCCACGCGATCAGCATCCACTCGGGTTGGATGAAGTGCTTCGGCATCAGCAGCGGCGCGATCGGCTTCTGCGACATCTACGCCGAAACGTCTGAGGAGGGTGCATACGCCGCCCACCTCGCGGTGTTCGGGTGGGAGTCGCAGTCGATGAACTTCTTTATGTCGAACGTGTCCGCAGGCGTCAACGGCATGGAGCCGGTGGTCTTCAACGGCGTTGTGCACTCGGACGTCTACCCGACGCCCCCGTCGCTGGGCGCCACCTTCCCTTCCTTCGCGGCCGCCACTCGTCCGGGCAGCACGAGCGCCTACCGATTTTCGATCGACTATAACAACTTCACGGGGCAACCGCTCACGCTCAGCGGCTGCGTGTTCTCCCGGGACGCGGTTTTCCGCCCCAACACCGTCAGCGCTTCCCTGCACGGGGTGACCTTCTTGGGGTACGTGCCGGGTACCTACGCGCGCCCCTATGGCGTGGTGGGCTCGACTACCGCGACCGAAGGCTCTTGGCTGGAGAACGGCCTTCGCCGGAACTGCGTGCCGAACGGGCGGACGCTGATCAACCCGACGTCGGGCGTGAACCAGATCGAGGGTGACGTCGTCACGCTTGCGGCCTTCGGCACCTCGGGCGGCACCGACATCCTCGCCTTCGGGAGCAACACCATGTGCGGCCACCTCTTCGTCGCCCTGAGTAATGGCAGCGGCAGCGTGGGTGGAGGTTTCTACCTTGCCTCGGCCCTCCCAACGCCGGTCGTGCTCACCGTGGACCCATGGCCGGGCTACATGAACACCTCTAACCCAGGGAGCGCCAACGGCAAGGTGAACGTGTACTGGGACAGTGGCCAGTTCAAGCTACGCAACGGCAACACCTACCCCTGCACGTTCCGGCTCTCCCTGGTGGGCTTCGGCACACACTGACGACTTTGCGTCCGCTGGGGCGTCCGGCGGCATGACTTCTCCCGTGGATGGCGCCGGGAATCGGCGAGGCCTCCTGCTCACGAAGCCGCTGACCCGAACAGCAGTTTGACGTCCGTACCTGAGGCAGGAGCCTGGTGCGCTAGGGCCTGTGTGACGACTCGACCTCCCTGAGCAGGATGTGGAGGCAGGCGATGTCGACCGCGGTTGACAACGCCTGACGCGTGACGTCCGATCCCGCACATGCCCCACACAGCAGACACCACCCAGCCGTGGCGACTCGTCGCCTTCGATCCACCCGATGATGCCCAGGCACGGTCGATCGCGCGCTTCATGCGCTCGCAGCACTCGCCGCCGGACAGCTACCCCCGAGAGAAGGATCGGCTGATCGACTGGAAGCTTCGGCACAACGTGCGCCACCCCGGCTTCGCCAGTGCCATGGTAACCGACGACGACCGCATCGTGAGTCTCTGCACCGTGACCCCCAAGAGGCTCTGGGCCTTCGGGGCGGAGCGGCCGTGGGCGGAGATCGGTGACACCTTCACCGACCCCGCGTACCACCGCCGGGGGATGTTCAGTGCGCTCGTCAACGCCACGCGGGAACGCGCAGAGCGCGGCGGCTTCCCCCTCATCTTCGGCCTCCCCAACGACCAGTCGGCGCCCGGGTACACCGGGAAGCTCAACTTCCCGATCAAGGCCGACACCGGCCACGTCAACTGCTCGCTCCCGGTGAGCGCACGCGCGCTCGTCACCCGGCTCCCGGCGTCGCGGTCGGCGGCACCGTGGTACCCAATCGCCGAGGCGGCCGTCGCCAACCCCGCTGTCGCCGCGGCCTCGCGCGCACTTGCCTGGGCACTGCTGACCCGGCCTTCACCCCACGGTATCGCACTCCGCGAGGTGGCCTCTTTCGGGCCGGAGTACGATGCGCTTTGGGAGCGGGTGCGTGTCGCGGTGCCCGTGGCCCAGGTGCGCGACGCCACGTACCTCCGGTGGCGCTACCTGGAGAACCCCTTCAGCTTCCGTATCCTGGAAGCGCGGCGAGGCGGGACGCTGGTGGGTTACCTCGTGACTCTCGCGCTGCGCGACGAGCAGCGCCCCGATCTGCACCGGTTCTATATCGTCGATTGGTTCTTCCATCCCGACGACGCTGGGACGGTCGGTCGCGCGCTGCTCGGCGCCGCGCTTCGCACGGTGCTGGACGAAGGCATCGACATTGTCACCGCGCAGGCCGTGCGTGGCTCGCCGGTGCAACTCCCGTGGAGCTACTTCGGCTTCATTCTCCGGCCCTGGAGCAAGCCGGTGATCGTCTACCGGAACGCCGAGGGCGCCCGTCTGCTGGACGACCCCTCGCCGTGGCACTTCACGCTCGGTGACACCGATGCATTCTGAACGTCAGCGCAAACGGAGCATCCCGGCGTCGATGACCGTCAGGTCGCCGTCACGGTTGAGCGTGTGCGTGGCGATGAGCCGCGAGTCCCAGTCGGGCAGCGCGCGGCCGCACTCGACCTCTTCATAGTCGTCTGGCGTGAGCCGCGTGATGCGGTTGAAGGTCATCGACCAGCCGTAACGCACCGAGGAGTCCTGCGCGGGGCGGTAGAGTTCGCCCTCGCGCTCGAAGAGAGCACCCGCCGGGCGGGCCCGCCGGGCGTCGGAGAAGACGGGGTTGCGGCGGTGGGGGCTCCACGGTCCGAAAGGGGAGGGCGCGTGGAAGAGGTGGAGTTCCTCGTTGTGAAGACGTGTCCCGGCAACCGCAACATCGGTGAACATCCACCAGCGATCGCCTACCTGATGGAGCGTGACATCCGCGGCGGCAACGCCGGGAAGCATTTCCTTGACAAGCTCCCAATCGTGCGGAAAGGACCGCGCTCGGTAGACCTCGACGCCACCGCGTTCGCTGGTCTCAGGGATCATGAACTCGTCGCCGCCGTGCCGAAATAGGAAGGGATAGGACAGGTGGTAGGGGCGTTCGAGTACGCGAGTGACCTCGCCGGGCGCGCCATCGGTGGTCAGCTCCATGGCGGAGATGTGCCCACGGCCAGTCGCGAAAGGCGCCTCCTCGAAGAGGATGAAGCGGCGGTCGCCGCGCTGCGCCGCGAAGGGGTCCGCCCAGAAGCGGTCGGCCGGGGGCAGGAGGTAACGGAAGGGCTCGCTCGATGGGAAATGCGACGAGATTTGGTACGCGAGCACCCACTGCTGGACGTAGAGGTTCCGATCGACGAGCTCGCGCGCGTAGCGAACGCCGTGGTCGACCAAGAGGCGCGCCATGTCGGCGTTGGTCGGACGCGCCGGACCTTCAACAACTGTTGGGTGGAACTCGAAACGACCCGCGCTAACGTGTGCTCGCTCGACTACCTGTTGATGGAGATCGCGCAACGCTCGTGTGATCAACACCGCGCACTTGAGGAGGAGCACGTTGCGACCGCGGCGTACTGAACGCACGTCGGCACGGCTGACGGCTCGTGCGACCACCCTCGCGTCGTCGGAGCGCAACTCCGTCACGATCACGCCCTGACCGCTCAGCACTTCGTAGAGTCCCAGAAGGTCGGCGTCGTGCGCAGGCACGGGGCCGAAGTGCAACGTCCACACGCCATGCTGGACGCGTGCCGCGAGAGGCCCGGGGACAGCTGAGCGAGCGAAGGACAACACAACATCGAGAGGCGCGCCGAGGGTGTCCACCGGAATGCCGTTGCCGAAGATGGTCCGAACGTCGAGCGGTTGCAGCGCGTCGTCCGGGCGGCCGTAGGCACGGTCGTCGAGGGCGGTGAAGAGCGAGAGCAGCGCGTGAGCCGGGTCGGCAGCGATGCGACGAGCGAGCGACGGTGCGCTCACGGCGCCACCTGCGCTCGTCAGTGAGACGAGTTCGCAGACTGGTGAAGCGGCGATCTCGTCAACGATGCGATAGATCCAGCGGGGCTGGACGAAGGCCTCAAGGTGGATGGCCACGCGGAGGCGTTTCCCATTGGGATTGGAAGGGTGATCCATAGCGCCACCGCTACTAGCATGTTCGAGAACGAAAGCGCACGTGCCAACTGCCGGCGCGCCCGCCGTTGTGGGCGCTCACGCAAACGGGTCCGTCGGGTCTGCCTCTCATGCTGATCGAGGGTCGGTGCCACCCCATCGCGGCGTGAGTTGAAAGCGCGGGGACCTTCTTGCAAACGCGGGGTTACCACACCAACCGCTCCGCCAAAGGCACCGCGATGCAGGTCATCCTCGACCTTGCCGATGAGTTCAAGCCCGTGCTCGATGAGCTGACCCTCCTGCTGCGCGTCGTGCTGGCGAAGGCCGAAGAGATCCGCACCGCCCCGGCGCCCGACTACGCCGCGATCGAGCGCGAGCTCGCCGCACGCACGGCCGCCATCGAGGCCGAGTCCCACGGCGTCCTGCTCCGCGCCGCCGACTTCGACGCGCCTCGCATCCTCGTCGGCGGCGACGTCCACCGCCGCGTCGGCCGTCACGCCGCGACCTACTACACGGCAGCCGGGCCTGTCGTCGTCGAGCGCTCGATCTACCTGGCGGCCGATGGCAAGGGCGGGCGCACGGTCGATCCGGTGAGCCTGCGCCTCGGCGTGGTCGGCGACGGGTGGCTGCCCCACGCAGCACGCTCCATGACCTTCCTGGTCCAGCAGGGTACCGCCCGCGAGGCCGCTGCCACGGCCTCGGAGCTGGGCCGCTTGCCCTACGGTCACGCGAGCTTCGACCGCGTCGCCGACGCCGTCGCTACCCTCTACCAGCAGCACGCCGAGACCACCGAGCAGGCCCTCATCGAGGCCTATCGCGTCCCCGAGGCGGCGACCGGGATCGCGGTGTCGCTCGACCGCGTGTGCGTGCCCGTCGAGGAGCCCAGGCCGCGCCCGGTGGGTCGCCCGCCCAAGGGCGCGCCGAAGAAACCCGTACAGCGCGTCTTCCGGCAGGCCTACTGCGCCACGATCACGCTGCACGACGGCAAGGGCGAGGCGCTGCACACGATCCGCTACGGGCGCATGCCCGAGGGCGGCGTGAAGGGCCTGTGCGAGGGCGTCTGCGACGACGTCCTGGCGTTGCTCACCGCGAGGCCAACGCCGACGGTCACTGCGCTGTGCGACGGCGCCCACGAGCTGTAGGGCCTGATCGCTGAGCACCTCGGTGCGATCACCAAGAGGACGCCGATCCGAGAGCTGATCGACCTGTGGCACCTGCTGGAGAAGCTCGGCGCGTCGGCGCGCATCCACTACGACGCGGCCGGCGCGTCGGCGGCGGTGGCGCGGTGGCGTACGTCGCTGCTGAACCACTCGGGCGCCGGGGCGAAGATCGCTGCGGAGATCGCGTCGTGGGAGCAGGAGTGGGTCGCAATCGGGGAGCAGAAGCCGGTGCACGAGGCGCTGAGCTTCCTGGCCAATCATCGAGATCGTCTGGACTACGCCACAGCCCGCGACGAGAGGCGGCCGGTGGGCAGTGGCGCCGTCGAGGCCACGTGCAAGAGCCTCATTGCGGTGCGCCTCAAACGCCCCGGCGCCCGATGGAAACAGCCCTCCGCGGACCGCATCATCCAGCTCCGCGCACTCGCACTCTCGGATCGATGGAGCGACGCCATCGAACTCACGCTCGGACACCAGCGGCGAGAAGTGAAAATGGCGGCATGATCAGGATGAGAGGCAGACCCACGACGCCCGTCGCTTGATGTCCATCGAGCCGACCGCGACACATTCGCAGTCGCGCCGATGGGCCTCATCGTGCGCGGCGGCTCGTCGCCGTAGGGCGATGGCCATCACCGCGGTGAGGGAGTGGCAGCGAGCGTGAGGGAGATCAGAAAGGCAGATCGTGGTCGTCGTGGCAGCGGCTCTCGCCGTCCACGACATCGCGGTAGCAGGCCAGCGCGGACCGCAGCGACTCCGCATGCGTGAGCACCAGGGTCGCGGCCTTCACCCGTAGCGTGCAGGCTTCCGACCACGGCGCCGCGAGCTCGGGGTTGAGCGCCCGCGTCACCGCGATGGCGATGCGCAGCGTGTGCCCCAGGCCATCCATCACCGCGATCTCGGGCGACCCGCCGAGCACCGATAAGGACGCCCTGCCGTGACCGTCGTCCCCGCTCATCGATCGCTCTCTTCGCGTGAGGCGCCGCTGGGCATCACCTGCCACGCGACGGCGCGGTCCACCACGCGCTTGCCCTTGCGTGCCGCGGCGCGGAGCGCGTCGGTCGCCAGGCGATCGAGCTCGCGGTGCGCCCCCTGCGCGGCCTCGTGCAGCGTGGCGATCGCGTCGTCGGCGAAGAGCTCGCGCTCGCAGCCCACGCGCTCCAGCCTCAGCCGCAGGTAGGCCACGCTGTCCTCG
>Ga0208117_100047_pt1 | contig 131542 bp, 95 predicted proteins | sample LakWasMet26_LOW6_2_FD_183870 | JGI IMG/M metagenome (GOLD analysis project Ga0208117, IMG submission 183870) | Freshwater sediment methanotrophic microbial communities from Lake Washington under simulated oxygen tension - Sediment Metagenome... | ecosystem: Environmental > Aquatic > Freshwater >...
CCAGCAACACATCGATTAGCGGTGTGCGATCTTCGTTGTTGATTTTAGGTAATTGTGGCTTGAGTGAATCCATGCGGCCATTTTAACCTGATTTTTAAGGTATTGCCTGCGACTAATGAGAAGTTACTTTTTTGTCTTCTACTCAATTCTATTCGCACAATAAATGTGCATTAAAAACCCATAAACGCACCCTAATAAAGCGATCTCAAAAAATGTTTATCTTTAACATCTCCTTCGAATCCAAATAATCGCTTTTTTAGATAAATGATATTTTAAAGCGATAATCTTCGCAGTCGCAAAGCGTTCATGATGACTGAAACCGAACTAAAACTCATCGCTGCCGCCGCAATCATCGGTGAAAGCAATATATCGAAGTACGGATACAGCACACCGGCGGCAACAGGAACGCCGAGCGCGTTATAAATGAACGCAAAAAACAGGTTCTGACGGATATTACTCATAGTGGCTTGACTCAACCGCCGTGACCGGGCGATTCCACGCAGATCGCCTTTGACCAGCGTGACCCCCGCACTTTCCATCGCTACATCGGTACCCGTACCCATCGCAATACCAACGTGCGCCTGCGCCAATGCCGGTGCATCGTTGATACCGTCACCCGCCATTGCCACGATATGGCCTTCGGCCTGCAATTGCTTAACGATTTCGGTTTTCTGTTCGGGTAATACTTCCGCTACAACCCGGTCTATACCGAGTTTTTTTGCCACGGCATTAGCTGTGGTTTTATTATCGCCGGTCAGCATGACGACCTTTATCCCCGCTTCATGCAGGGCTTTTAGCGCTTCCGGTGTTGACGATTTAATGGGATCGGCGACACTGATAAATCCGCCGAGCTTCCCGTCTACGCCAACAAACATGACGGTCTGCCCTTCCAGACGGAGCTCGTCAGCCTGTTTTATTAAAGGCGCAATATCGATATTCTGGGCCTCCATTAATTGGGCATTACCCAGCGCAACCTGGCGGCCTGAAATCCTGCCGCGAACACCTTTACCGGTTACCGATTCAAATTGTTCTCCGGCAGTCAGCTTGATGCCTTTTTCTTCAGCGCCTTTAACAATGGCGGCGGCAAGCGGATGTTCGCTGGCTCGTTCCAGGCTTGCGCCGAGATACAACACTTCATCTTCGGAAAAATTCTTGCCGGCGACTACTGACATGAGGCGGGGCTTACCCTCGGTCAGCGTGCCGGTTTTATCAACCACCAAGGTATCTATTTTTTCCATGATTTCCAGCGCTTCGGCATTTTTAATCAACACCCCGAGCTGAGCGCCCCTGCCGGTACCGACCATAATCGACATCGGCGTGGCAAGACCGAGCGCGCAGGGGCAAGCAATAATGAGTACAGCTACCGCATTAACAACCGCATGAGCCAAACGTGGCTCCGGCCCCCACTGCCACCAGACGATCAAGGTAATGACGGCAATGATGACAACGGCCGGTACAAACCAGCCTGCAACCACATCCGCCAGTTTCTGGATCGGTGCCCGGCTGCGCTGTGCTTCGCCGACCATCTTCACGATCCGAGCCAGCAGTGTTTCGCCGCCGACCTTCTCGGCGAGCATCAGCAGACTTCCGGTGCCGTTGACGGTAGCGCCTATCAACCGATCCCCTGCATTTTTTTCCACCGGAATAGGCTCGCCGGTCACCATGGATTCATCGACACTGCTGTAACCTTGCTGCACGACACCGTCCACAGGGATTTTTTCGCCGGGCCGGACCCGTAACACATCGCCCGCTTGTACCTGTTCAAGGGGAATATCTTGTTCATTACCGTCGCCTGCCACCCGACGCGCTGTTTTCGGTGCCAGCTCCAACAGCATCCTGATAGCCTGATTGGTGCGGCTTCGGGCGCGCAATTCCAGCACTTGTCCCAGCAGCACCAATGCAGTAATGACGGCCGCGGCCTCGAAATAGACGGCCACCCTGCCGTCCGGGTTGCGCAGGGTGGGCGGAAAAATATCCGGCGCAAATGTTGCTGCCACGCTGTAGCCCCAAGCAACGCCGATACCCAATGCGATCAGCGTAAACATGTTTAAATTGCGATTGATGATGGAACGCCAGCCGCGTTGAAAAAACGGCCAGCCGCCCCACCAAACCACCGGCGTGGCTAAAGCAAATTCAATCCATTGCAACCAGTGGGTGAAAAAGTCGCCAGCAATCAATCCCGGCGTCAGATCGTGGCCCATCGCCAAAATGAACACGGGTATCGACAGCGCAGTACTGACCCAAAACCTTCGGCTCATATCGGTGAGTTCGTGGTTTTCCTGTTCCTCCCCTGAAACATCTCGAGGTTCCAGAGCCATGCCGCACTTGGGACAGGAACCCGGCTCGCTACGGATGATTTCAGGATGCATCGGGCATACATATTCGGTATGAATTTCGGGCGCCGTATCCACCACTTCCTCTAACGCCATTCCGCATTTGGGACAGTTGCCGGGATTAGCCTGGCGAACTTCAGGATGCATGGGACAGGTATAAATTTTTTCATTAGCATGTTTTTTCATGGTCTTATCCTTTTTTGCTCGGGGACGACGGATGACTTTTCTCAGTTCAAGGACAGTCAACGGTATAAATCCAACCCCGATCCAGGCCACGCACTGATTTAACGACACCGGTTCGATCTGGAACAGCGTTTGCAGCATGGGGACATGATGTATCGCCAACTGCAAGGTGAAACTCACCGCCACAACCAGAAACAAGCGCAGGTTAGAAAACAGGCCTATCTGCCAAAGGGTGCGTTGCTCGCTCCTTGCGCCGAAAGAGCGCAGCAATCCGGTGATCACCAGGGCGGTAAAAGCGGCATCACGGGCATGCTCAAGACCGCTGCCGATGATATAGAGTTCGAAAGCAAACACGCAGAGAGTGACACTGGCGGCCAGCAAGCCGGTAAACAAGGTTAGTTTGAGTAAGTCCCGATTGAGCAGCGCCGACTGGGAATGTCGCGGCGGACGGCTCAACACATCGGGGTCAATCGGGTCGGTCGAGAGAGCCAGCGCTGCAAAGCCGTCTGTCACCAGGTTGATCCATAAAAGATGCAGCGGTAACAGCGGCAGCGGCCAGCCGAGCAGAACCGCGACCAACATCACCATCAATTCGCCGGTACTGCTGCCCAGCAGATAGGCTAAAGTTTTGGTGATATTGTCATAAATGCCACGTCCTTCTTCTACGGCAGCGACAATGGAAGCAAAGTTGTCATCCGTAACAATCATATCCGCAGCCTCTTTGGTTACCTCGGTGCCGGTAATGCCCATAGCGATACCGATGGACGCCTCTTTGATCGCAGGCGCATCATTAACCCCGTCTCCGGTCATCGCCACAACTGCGCCCAGCGCTTTCCATGCGCGGACAATACGGAGCTTGTGCTCGGCGGTAACCCGCGCATAAACTGAAATTTGCGCTACACGTTGTTTCAGTGCTTCGTCGTCCAGACGGTCAAGTTCGGCCCCCACAAGAACTTCGTCACTCTTGCCCAGGATGCCCAATTCATGGCCTATTGCTTGCGCCGTATCCGGATGATCGCCGGTGATCATTACGGTTTTGATGCCGGCCCGTTTGCATTTCGCTACAGCCTCCTTTGCTTCGCCTCGGGGCGGGTCCTGCAAACCGACGAGCCCCAATAGGATAAGTTCCTGTTCGATCTCGGCATCGTTTACAGCGCTGCCTTCTTCAAAGCTGAAGCCATCCAGAGGGCGCTCGGCCACGGCAAGCACACGCATGGCATCGTGCGCCAATAAGGCATTGGCTTGCATCATTCGATTACGGTCATTCTCGGTCAATTCTCTTACTCCCTGATCGGTTCTAATTAGGGTGCAACGGCTGAGAATAACTTCGGGGGCGCCTTTGACGAACGCCCAGATACAGCTTTCCCGGTTACGAATGACCGTCATGCGCTTGCGGTCGGAATCGAAAGGCACAGTAGCCAAGCGCGGCATTTCAGTCTCGAAGACCTCACGGGTAAAGCCGCCTTTTGCGGCGGCTACCAGCAGTGCTCCTTCAGTAGGATCACCGATCACTCCAGGCCGGTTATCTATTAGGGTCAGTTCGGCATCATTACAGGCGGCCAACGTGCGCAACAAGGCCAGGAGTTCAGGACTTTCTGACGGCAGGCTTTCCATATTGCCGGAAAAAAATGCGCCTTCCGTGGCGTAGCCTTCGCCGGTAACGCGATATAAGCTTGTTGAGGTGATCAACTTTCGGGTTGTCATTTCACCCATCGTCAACGTGCCGGTCTTGTCCGTACAGATAACCTGGGCACGGCCTAGCGTTTCAACCGAAGCCAAGCGCCGCACCAAGGCATGGCGCTGCACCATACGTTGCACACCCAAAGCCAGCGCAATAGTCACCACCGCAGGCAGGCCTTCCGGGATAGCCGCTACCGCAAGACTCACCGAGCTCAAGAAAAGCTCAAACGGCGCAATTCCCCGTAATAATCCGAGACCGAAAATTAACGTGACGATGCCGAAACAGGCCATCAACAGCAGGCGTCCTGCCCGTTCAAGTTGGCGTTGCAACGGGGTTTCTCCGCTTTCGGCGGTGTCCAGAAGCGTGGCGATATGGCCGAGTTCCGTCTCCATGCCGGTATTAACCACCAAGGCACGGCCGGTGCCTCCTGTCACGCTGGTGCCGAGGAAGACCATGTTGTTCCGGTCTGCAAGAGGCGTTTCCGGAGGCAGGCTGTCTGTGGACTTACCTACCGCTTGCGATTCGCCGGTAAGCGGCGCTTCGTTGATACGAAGAACGGATGTCCGGATCAGGCGGGCATCCGCAGCGACCAAATCCCCGCCTTCCAGCAACAGGATGTCGCCCGGAACAATTTCTATAGCAGTAACCACCAGAGTATGGCCGCCGCGCACCACGCGGCAATGGGGCGCAGTCAGACGAGCCAATGCGGCCGCCGCCTTCTCGGCACGATATTCCTGGATGAAGCCGATTATCGCGTTCAGGATTACGATGGCAATGATGGCGATGCCGTCTACAGTTTCGCCCAGTGCGGCGGAAACCGCCGCCGCACCGATCAGCACCCAAATAACCAGACTTTTGAATTGGCTGGCAAAAATGACCAAGGCAGAAAATCGCTTGCCCTTGCGTAGTTTATTTTGCCCATACCGGGTGAGCCGGTTTTTCGCCTCATTGGCTGAAAGACCCTGCTCTACATCGGTAGCAAGAAGGCTTGCGGCTTCGGTAACTGACAGCTTGTGCCATGCGTTCATAGTGCTGTTTCTCCCATTAACTAACGGCCAAAAAATAGCGGGCGATGCTGTGTTGTAGCATCGCCTCCAGCCGATGCGTTTCAACGCCGCTGATCTTCTGATAAAGAGCGGGGGCGAGCTTCACAAAAACCTTCATCAGTTGCGGATCGAAGTGACTGCCGCTGTCCCGTTCAAGTATGGCGATGGCTTCGGCTATTGTCCACGGCTCCTTGTACGGACGCTTGGACGTCAGGGCGTCGAACACATCCACGATGGCGAATATCCGCGCATTCAAGGGAATCGCTTCAGCCTTGAGCCCCTGCGGATAACCCGTACCGTCGTATTTTTCATGATGAAATTCGACGACGTCCCTGGCGCCGCTTAGCCAACTTGATTTGCTCAGGATATCCACGCCCAACGATACGTGCGTTTTCATGACCTCAAACTCTTCCGGCGTCAGCTTTCCCGGTTTCAGCAAGATCGGATCGCGGATGCCGATCTTGCCGACATCATGTAAAAAAGCACCGGCAATCAGGTCGTGAACAGTTTCACGGGCAAGCCCTATCGCTTCGCCTAGCTTTAACGCATAGAACGTTACCCGGTAATTATGGCTATTGGTATCGGAGTCGCGTTCGGCAATCGCACAGCCGAGCACATTCATCAGTTCCAGGTTACCCTTCAGCAAATCGCCGGATAATTTGATCAGTCCCCGGTTGAGAGTCAGGATGATCGGATACATCAGGAAGGTGGTAAAGGTGATGCCGAGGCTGACAAACAGCAGTGTGCGCAGCAGGTCGTTCTTAATCGAGTCGAGGGTCTCTCTATCGACTTGGTAGATGCCTTCGAAATAACCGGTCAGCGAGTCCTGGACGTCTTTCAGCGGAACCAGGATGACCAGCAGCAATTCGCCACGGATAAAATGGAACTCGTGGGAGAACTCACCCACCTGTGGAAATCGATGGCGATAGCGTTCGATGTCCTGTTCGGCGACCTCCTGCCCCCGTCTAATGGTTTCGAGCTGGAGCTGTTTATTATGGTCATACAGTTCGACGACCAGGAAATGTTGGTTGACCAGTTGCTGTGACAATTTTGCCAGATGTTGTCGAGCTGCGGAATCCAGCCGTTCCAAATTGTGGGCGGATTCCCCGCTGAAGGTCGCGGACTCCCTGAGTGCGAGTTCATGCACGAATTGCCGGATGCGATTGACCTCCAGCCATAACACGCCGCCGCCGACCGCCACGCTGAGAAACAGCCAGCCCAGAAACAGCCGGAGCAGGATTTTCCGGTGAATAAACCGGCTGGTAGCAAGCGCTGCGCTAGAATCGGTTCTACCGTTCATCGGCTTCCGCGTTGTGGTCTGTACTTCTTGGCAGACGGCAAAATCCTTGTGCAGGCAAATCCAGGGCGCTGTTAAATTTGCTGGATAAATTCTGGAAGGCAATGAGCCCGGTGAGTTCAACTATTTCATCTTCGTTAAAGTATTCATGCAGGCGTTGAGCCAAATCGTCATTCACCTGCCTATCGCTATAAGTCACCGCCTCGGCATATTCCAAGACCAGCCTTTCTTTATCATCGAACAAATCGCTTTCCTGCCATTGCTCAAGGGCTTCTACTTTGTTCATGGAACCCGTTCTTTTCGCCAACACGGCGGAGTTGATATCGATACAAAAACGGCAGCCGTTTATTTGCGACACTCTCACCGTAACCAAGGACCTTAGGATCGGATTTATAGGGCTGCTTTTTCGATCCAACACCCCGTAGAGTAGGGCTATCGCTGCAAACAACCGGGGGACTCTGGCCCAAATCAATGCAGGCTTAAGGACTTGTCCGTATTTTCTTTTTTGGTTCCAAAAGAAGGGGCGAAGGTACCAGGGATAACTGGAAATAGGCTTTTCTGAAACTCTCATGCGCTTCTCCTGATTGACTTCTGTCTTATGCGGTTTTCGCAATCTTTTTCATGATGTGGTGGCTGTCGCCAAATTTACAAAGGGCATCGCAATGTTGCCGGAGGTCTGAAAATAAAATGTATTCAATCGGGGTTTTGATCTGTTTGATCGAAGGCCGCGCGAGTTGTAAAACTACGTCCTTCTCTCTGCTATCGGGCACCACCAAATAAAAAGTTTCATGACCTGTAGCAATGGAATAAGAAAGATCGGTTAGCCGTAAGATTCCGGAATAAATACTGGTGCTTTTTTCAACTTCAAAGGCACAAATTACAGTATTGGTGCCTTTCTCAAACCATAACACATCGATCAACTTGATCGTATTGGCAGTTTCTTTATCGCAATCGATAGCGGGAAATTTATCGGGACTCATAAACGAAAAGCTGCTTCCTGCGTAAGACTTTGAACGGTCATTGGATGCGACAAAAGCATCGTAACCCAAGCGTTGACCGATCTTCAAAAGATGGAACTGCATTTCGGCATGAAGATTTTCTTCCAGCTTTTCGTCTTGAATGTCTTTCTGACGTTTTACAATGCTTTTTTCTAACTTATTCCGTTCGTCTTCGCTTAGATACTCATCGTTGCCGAGAAGCATTTTTTGGGTGCCAATCTCAAAACACAGCCCCGCAATCGCTCCTAAATCGTTGGAAAGCTGGGCTTTGTGTTTATTGTTAGTTTCAATCAATACTTCCCTGATTTTTAAATATTCCGTCCAAGAGCCCAGTTTCTTTTTGTCGTTAAATAACGCGTTAAAGCCATTGACGATGGCTGTATTGAAAGGCGGAAACAACGTCGGGTGCAGGAAATATAAAATACTCGCTACGGCAGGGCCCAAACCTTTTATTTTTAGGGCATCTAACCGGACGATTTCTTTAATGATTTGATCTTCCGATTTAGCAGTGATGCAGCTTTCCAGGAATTGACCAAACGCAGTTTTGTTATTTTGATTTTCGTAAATGTCGGGTATCCGTAATTTAGGCTTCCAATAAAAAGGATGGGATACCCCAACAAACACCTGTTTTTGTTCGGCTATACAGTTCAAAACAAACTCTAAAGAGCTTCCCTTAAAATCGTTCGGAAAAGTTTTGTTTTTAATATCTTCAATAACCTGTAACACTCCTCTGCGGATAGTACGAAAGGCTTTAAGCCGTTGGTCATTGTCAATAAACCACGTGTTGTAGACACTTTCCGTATCGGCTTTGTATTGGGTAATTATTTGTAGGAGGTTGTTCATTTTTATAGACGTTACAAGCTGATTTAAAGGAGCATAACGACGCAAAATGGCCTCAGCATATCCAGAGCAAGCGGCCCGTATGATATGCTGAAGGCTGTGAAACATTACATCTGGCGATGCATCTTTGCCATTTCCAGGTTTTCCTCGGCGGCTTTTTCATAGTCGTTAATCAGTCTTTCGCAATGCGCCTGAAAGTCCTGTGCTTGCCTGCCGTATTGATAGCTTTTTGCTTCGTACTGACGAAGCAGTTTCTTGTGTTCATCAGCTTTAGCCTGCATGTCTTTCGCGGCTTCTTCATAGTGTTGCGCCAGTGCCTCATGATCGGCTTTGGATGACGCACTTTGCACAGCTTGGCTCATATCCATTGGATGCGGGTTCATCTCGGCGCAAGCGGACACTAAACCAATGGTTAAAAGCAGGGTAATCAGTAATTTTTTTTTCATGGGTTTTCTCCAGAGTAATTTCAAAATTTAAAGTGACATCGTTTTCAGGCTGGTAAATTATTGTTAATTTTTATCTCCTATCGCTTGCCGATTGATGAATCAAAAAGGACATCAACCCAATTTGCGCAACCATAGTTTAAAGCACAAATGATGCCATTAATTATAGATCAATAAGTTGAGTGTTTTTTGAAGCCTGTTCGCACAATAAATGTGCGTAAAAAACTTGTGAATGCACCATTTAAGACTATCTGTGTTTTCATGAGTTAATTTATATAGTTAATAATGGTCGTTCTTTCAGGTTGTTAGCTTGTTATCTGTTTTGCCTCCTTGTATAGCTCGTGGGTTGAAGAATGAAATCCAGCTTTTCTTAGCAAATGCTGGGTTACTAAACCCAGCATGACTGTTATTTAAAACGAACGCCCCTTATCCCAAGGATGACCTTGACCGCCGGGATGTGACGAGTAGACATTTTTAATGACTTTAGTATGTGATGCACACGAAGAAACAGTGAGCAATAAAAGTGCGATTAATAGAACAACACGTTTTCGACCTCTAAATAATGTATTCATGTTTTCGTCCTCGTATAAAGTATTAGTGAACGACATCGACGACTCCCTGCTTACGCTTTTCTTGAAATTGCAACACCAGACTGTAGATCACCGGAAATACCAACAAACTCAATATCAGCACGGTCACCATCCCGCCCAGCGCCGGGGCGGCGATGCGCTGGGTGACATCGGCGCCGGCACCGGTGGCCCACATAATCGGGATTAAACCCACGATATTGGCCAGCGAGGTAATCGCTACCGGCCGCACCCGCAGGGCTGTGGCAGCCTCGGTGGCGGCCCTGATTTCGTCGCCGGTCAACGGCGCTTGTTTTTGCTCCCGCAGTTTATCGATTTCAATATCGATAAAACTCAGCACCATGACGCCGGTTTCGGCCGCAGTACCGGCGAGGGCGATAAGGCCTACATACACTGTAATCGACAGATTGAATCCCAGCCAGTACACAAACCAGATGCCGCCGATCAGGCTGAAAGGTATGGCCAGCATGACGATTGTGGGCTCGGTGATATTGCGAAATGCGCTATACAACAGGATAAATATCAGCAGCAAGGTGATCGGTACAACAAGGCGTAACCGTTCCGCCGCGCGCTCCATGTATTCGAACTGGCCTGACCAAGTGACCGTGTAACCTGCCGGTATCGTGACGCGTTCAGCTAATGTTTTCTTCGCCTGCTCGACGTAGCCGCCAATATCGGAAGTTTTGAGATCCACATAAATCCAGGCATTGGGCCGCGCATCTTCGGTTTTAATCACATCGGTGCCGCGTTTGAAGTCGATGTTCGCCACTGAAGTCAAGGGTATCTGGCTGCCGGTTGGCGTCGGGATTAATACCCGCCGCAGCGCTTCCAGGTTATCGCGCAAGTCGCGCGGATAGCGTAGGTTGACCGGGTAACGCTCCAGACCCTCAACGGTTTCGGTGATATTCATGCCGCCGATAGCGCTTTGAATGACATCCTGCACATCGCCGGTGGTCAGCCCGTAACGCGCGGCCGCTTCCCGGTTAATATCGAAATCCAGGAAATAGCCGCCGACCGCCCGGTCACCATAGGCCGACAGCGTTTCCGGCAAGGTTTTCATCGCCTCGGCAATTTGCAGCGCCAGGGACTGCAAGACATTCAGGTCGGGCCCGGACACCTTGATGCCCACCGGCGTTTTGATGCCGGTGGCCAACATGTCGATACGGTTTTTAATCGGCATGGTCCAGGCATTGGCAATGCCCGGAAAATGAAGCGCCTTGTCCATTTCATCCATCAGCTGCCGGGCGGTTTTGTCAGGATCAGGCCATTGATCCTGCGGCTTGAGCTGTATGGTGGTTTCCACCATCATTAACGGAGCCGCGTCGGTTGCAGTTTCAGCCCGGCCGATCTTGCCGAACACCTGCTGCACTTCGGGGAAGGTTTTCAGCATCTTGTCGGTCTGTTGCAATACTTCCTTGGCTTTGGTGATCGATATGCCGGGGAATGTGGTTGGCATGTATAAAAGATCGCCTTCATACAAAGGCGGCATGAACTCGCTGCCGATCCTGGACAACGGGTAGAGCGTCGATGCCATCAGCAGCCCGGCCAGTAGGATTGTCAGCACCCGCCAACGCATCGCCAGTTTCAAAACCGGGGCATGGATAAAATGCAAGAAACGGTTAATCGGGTTCTTTTGTTCGGGAATGATCTTGCCCCGGACAAAATACCCCATCAACACTGGAACCAGCGTGATGGTCAATATCGCTGCCGCCGCCATCGCATAGGTTTTAGTATAGGCCAATGGGCTGAACAAGCGGCCTTCCTGGGCTTCCATGCTGATGATCGGCAGGAATGAAACAGTGATCACCAGCAGCGAGGAAAACAGCCCTGTACCGACTTCACGAGACGCGTTGCCGATAGCTTGCCAGCGTTCTTCTGAAGTCAGTTTGGCTTGTTTCTTCTCCGCCGCTTCGGCAAGGTGTTTGTGGGCATTCTCAACCATCACCACAGCGCCGTCTACCATGTCGCCAATCGCCAGCGCGATACCGCCCAACGACATGATATTGGCGTTCATGCCTTGCCATTTCATCACGATGAAGGCCATCAAAATGCCCAACGGCAAGGTAAGCACAATCACCAGCGATGAGCGCAGATGCAGCAGGAATAAGGCGACCAAGCTGCAAACAATGATCAGTTCCTGACTCAGCGCGGAATTGAGCGTGTCCACCGCGCGTTCGATCAAACTGCCACGGTCATAAACGGGGACGATTTCAACGCCTTCCGGCAAACCTTTCTTTAATTCGTCCAGTTTTTTCCGCACGTCTTCAATGGTCGCCAACGCGTTTTCGCCAAAGCGCATAATCACCACGCCGCCGGCTACTTCGCCTTCGCCGTTCAACTCGGTCACGCCTCGGCGCAGTTCAGGGCCAATCTGGATATGGGCGACATCCTGCAAACGTATCGGCGTACCGTTGGCATCGACACCGACCGGGATGGTTTTAAGATCGGCGATGGATTTGATGTAACCCAAGCCCCTGACCATATATTCGGTTTCGCCCATTTCAAACAACCGGCCGCCGACATCGTTATTGGAACGCTTGATCGCGGCAATAACGGTGGATAAAGGGATTTGATAGGCTTGCAACACATTAGGATCGACTTCGACCTGATATTGTTTGACGTAACCGCCAACGGAAGCGACTTCGGACACGCCGGAAACGGTCTGTAGCGGATAGCGCAAATACCAGTCCTGGATCGAGCGCAACTGCGCCAGATCGTGTTTGCCGGTTTTATCCACCAACGCGTATTCGTAAATCCAGCCAACGCCGGTCGCATCAGGGCCTAAGGTCGGCGTGATGCCTTGCGGCAACCGGCCTTTAACGTAATTGAGATATTCCAATACGCGGGATCTCGCCCAATAGATGTCGGTGCCGTCTTCAAAAATGACATAGACGAACGACAGGCCGAAGAACGAATAGCCGCGCACCACTTTGGCATGAGGCACGGCCAGCATCGCGGTGGTTAACGGATAGGTGACCTGGTCTTCGACCACCTGCGGCGACTGGTCGGCATAATCGGTGAACACGATGACCTGCACATCGGACAAATCGGGTATCGCATCCAGCGGCATGTTTTTAAACGACCACAGTCCCGCCACCGCCAGGATAACCGCACCGAGCAGCACCATAAAACGGTCTTTCAAACACGTGTTGATGATGAAATCAGTCATGCCGGTGCGCTCCTTGTTCCTTGATCAAGCGGTTCGGCTCCGGCGGTTGCGGCGTAGAAGGCTCCGTCATTTTTGAAGTAGCCTCATGCAATTTCGATTCGGAATCGATCAGGAACTGCGCGGAGGTGACCACTTCTTCGCCTGCTTTGAGTCCGTCAAGCACGGCGATATCGCCATTGGATGCCAAGCCGGTAGTAATCAGACGAGGCTCAAACTTGCCGGAACCGCGCACAACAAAAACCTGGTTTTTCGCACCGGAACGGATGACCGCTTCGGAGGGAATCACCACCGCATCCACTTGTTTACCGGCATAGATGGTCACTTCGGCAAACAAGTCGGGCTTTAGCAACAACTCGGCATTATCAAAGGTCAGGCGCACTTTGATAGTCCGGGTTTTCGCTTCGGCATAAGGGTAAATGAACGCCAGATGCCCGTTGAAAACACGCCCTGGAATTCCGGCCAGTTGCATTTCAACCGGATCGCCGACTTTGACCCAGGGCAATTCGTATTCATAAATATCGGCATAAACCCAGACTTTGGACAGGTCGGCGATCATGTACAGCTCGGTTTCAGGTGTCACATACCCCCCCTCGCGAGCACCGATGTTGATCACGATACCGTCGGCTGGGGTATGGATATGCAGGCCTTTTTTAACTTTATGACTGTTAGCCAGGTCATGCAGTTGGTGTTCGGGTACATCCAGCAGTTTCAAGCGTTCCCGTGAACTGACAACCATCTCTTCCGCGCCTCGGCGGATGTCTTCAATCGGACTGTTTTGCAAAACTTTAAGACCGTTTAACGCCAGCACATATTCCTGTTGAGTGGCGACTAGTTGCGGTGAGTAAATGGTCAATAAGTCTTCATTTTTCTTGACCCATTGACCGGTTTTATCGACGCGCAGGGTTTCAATCCAGCCTTCGGTTTTGGGATGCAAGCGCACGATACGCTCTTCATCATAGGCCACGCGGCCAACGGCTCGAACGGTATGCGAAAGGATGCTCTTTTTGGCAATAGCGGTGCGCACCCCGATATTTTGCACGGTCACGGCATCGATTTTAACGGAACCTGCCGGTTCGTCGGTTTTAGCCTCGTCGGCATAAACCGGCACATAATCCATACCCATCGTATCTTTTGTCGGAACCGGCGACGTGACAGAAGGGTTCATTGCATTCCGGTAAAACAGGATTTTGCGTTGCTGAGGAGGATTATCGTCGTCATAAACCGGGATATAGTCCATGCCCATGTTATCCTTTGCCGGTACCGGGGAGGTGACCGACGGGTTCATCGGATTGCGATAAAACAAAGGTTGTCCGCTGCTGTTGGATGAACTGACCGGTTGCTCGTGACGTTGATGCCGGTTAGCCAACCAATACCCGCCGCCGGCACCCAATGCCAACATCAGCGCCGCTGTGATGACTGCTTGCTTATTCATAAATTTCCTCCTCACCGACAGCTGCATTTAATTGTGCCAGCGATTGACTGGCTTCGGTAAAGGCTTTCCAATACTGGGTTTCGTATTCGAACAAGGTAAGCTGACTACGTACCAGATTCAGGAAATCGACCTTGTTGACCTGATAACCGGCCAGCATAGAGGCGACGGTTTGTCTTGCCTGCGGCACAATGCCGCTTTCAAACAACGCCACCTGGTCTTTGGCTCGCTTGTAATCGTTGTAAGCTTGCGAAATTTGCGAGCGAACCTTATTCCACTGATCCTGTAAGGCGTATTTTTCCTGCATCAGTTCGCTGGTACGCTGGTCTACCGCCTTGGCCTGTTTTTGGGCGGCGAAGATCGGTACATTCATGCTCAGGTTCAAACTTAACAGATCGGCCCGCCGGTCACCGGCAGGCGTGTTGGCTCTAGCGCCGTAAGATGCGCCCAGATTGAAATCAGGCAGATAGTCTTTTTTTGCCAAGTCTAAACGCGATTGCGCGGCGTTAATCCCTTGCCGATTACTCTCCAGTACGGCTCTGGATGTTTCCGCCTGTCGATAGAGCAGGTTTTCCTGCTTAATGGTCGGCAATTGCGAGTCAATCTTGTCCGGTAAACGGATTTCTTCGTTGGCCGGTTTATCCAGCAATGCGTTTAGGCTGGCAGCGGCATTGCGCCGCGATGCCTTCAGCATCAATTGTTGATCGAGCAATTTGGACAATTCCAGCTGAGCCAGCAGTACGTCCTGCTGCAAACCTTCGCCGACTTCGTATTTGGTTCTGGCAATCTCAACAAACTGCCGTAACAGCGCATGATTGCTGTCAACGATCTGTATTGCCCGATCCAGGTAAAAGATCAGCCACCAAGTGGTTTTAACTTCGCTCAGTAAGCGCCAGCGTACTTCGGTAACGTTGTGCGTTGCGGCTTCCGCTTCAAAAGCCGCCGCTTGTTCGCGCAATGCCAGCTTGCCCGGAAAAGGAAAGGCTTGCGAAATGCCCGCTCCCAGTTGCGTCATGTCCTCCTGCAGGGTGCTAAAGGTATTAACCGGCAGGCTCATTGCGTTGAAACTGATTTCAGGGTCCGGCAAAGTCCCCATTTGCGACGGTACAGCCGCCATCGCTTGAGCCCTGGCCTGCATTTGCGCCAGATCGGGATTATCCTGAACGGCCTGTTCGGTTGCCGCTTTTAATGTTAATACTTGCTCGATGGCCGGCTGTTCAGCTGCAAATACACAGGCTGAAAACAACAGCGTAATCAAGCTAAAGTACTTGAAAATAATGTGTGGAGACATGCGTCCTCCTATACTCGTTATAAAGTCCGTGAAACGGATAGGTTATGTTGAGTCGGCGCAAGATATTCACCCGAGGGCGCTTGATCCCTGGGTTATTAAAGGCAAAAAAGGCTGCCTATCCTACGACTGCTGGAGGCTATTAATAGGGGGTCTTATTTCTGGGGAAGATGACAGAGAATGGAAAGCGGACTTTTCCCAATGTTCGTAGCGGTACGAACTATAGGCTTGAGTCAATAAAAAAACGGTGGCGATGCCTCCATCACCACAAATATGAAAGGTACAACTCGCGCTGGCATGGCAGGTTATTTTAAATTTATCCTGATGCAGACAGTGATCGGAATTGTGTGGCGCAGCATCGGCCGAATCAGTTACAGCGATAGCTTGTTCGAAAGAGGGTTCGAAAGACGATTCAGCAGATAATGAATTCACCATACCAGAATAATAGCCAAGCGCCGACCAAACCGGCGTAATGACCATTATGAGTATTAACAATAATAAAAATCGCTGTTTAATCATTATCTGACTGTGTCGTGTTTAGTTCGCAGTCTACTGGTATTCATTGTAATTATCAACGGGATAAAATGAACTGCTCCCAGGCACGCTTACATGAATGTCTCCTATGAGCACACAGATGAACTCCATGTCGCAAAATTACTTGCCGTAAATGGGCGGTCGTGATGTCTCTAAACGGCCCAGACTCAGACTGTGTCAAAACGTTGAAAAAAATACCAGTGCTGTTTCAATCCGGCTGCTTTTTAAATTGTGCAGGAAATAGTTTCTGACTGCTCAGCAAAACGAGCTAAATTCGGAGTTTCTACTTTCAACCACTTTTTGCCAGTCATACCCCATGATAAGGGCTTCGTGCTCTTATTGCCCGTAGTTATGATTAAGTGGAGAGGAAAGCCCGGCCCGTAGGGTTCGCCCAGAAAAAAAACAATTCAGTTACGACTTAAACCTACCGTCAAAAACCTTTAACGCTCAGGCCCTGTAGACTTGCTCGGTTTTGGCCGATGTTGTGGAGATACTTTCTGTTCCTTATCCCGCCCTGGTTCCGGTTTCTTTGCGATATCCAAAGCCGGTGCAGATAAACCAGAAGCCGTCGCCTTTTTCCGCTCAGCCTCAATGAAAGCCTTACCACGGGCCTGAAGATCGTCACGCTCGGCACGTCGCCGCTGCAACTCGGCATTCATGTCCGGATTGCTAAATTCAACTCGCAAACCCGTCTTAAAAGCAGCCTCAATCAGCTGGTTTTGAAATTCCTTACTACCGCCGACCTTCAAAGTCGGGCCGAATTTTTGCACGGCCAAGCGTAAACCAGCCTCGACCGCTAAACTATCTTTGGCTGCGGCCACCGTTACGCGCTTGCCTGAATCAATGACCAGGGCGCGGCTTTTTGTTGCATCGGCATAATAAGTAACATTACCGCCTCGGTCGATTGAATAGGCCAAATCAGACGCTATAGGTGCCGATTTGGAGCGTTCGCCGCGCGTAGCGCTGCTTTCAATATTATTCGCTCCTTCAGTCGTTCCAGCCGTGCCACGCTGACGGCGCAACTCGGCTAAGGCCGCTTCGTCACCGTTGTTCGCCCTTTCAGCCAGAAACGCCCGGTACCGCTCCTGGTAGCTTTGCCGTTCCTTCAATTGTTTCCGCTCGATGGCTATTATTTCGCGCAAAGCCATATCTTCAGTAACGCGCTTCATGCTGGCGATCGACAGCGCCGCCTTGCGTTCAACAGGTGATTTTCGCTTATCGCTTTTGATGGCTCGGCGTTGCACCTGGTAAGCGTTCCGGATCTGCACGCGACGTTCACGCTCTCCCTGGCGCTGCGCCTCCCACTCTTTGGCTTTCAGTTTAGCCTGGTCTGGCTGTGCCTTTCTGAAAGCTTCCCAAAGTTCACGCCGTGGCGCTGATCTAGCCTCGATAACCTCGCGGCCTACCTGATCGGCATACACCTTCCGCAAAATCGGCGCTGCTTCACTAAACGATAAGCGCACTTCTTGAGTAAGAAAATCGGATACATTCAAATTCCTGGTACCCGCCTTGATCCGGTCGCCTCCATCCTGGCCTTTTGAAATATGGTATCTTTCAGGAATAACACCGTGCGTTTTGCTCAAGTGGGCCAGCAAACGGCCAGCGTCCAATTCTCGCTTGATCTGCGCGAACTCGCTCAAAGTCGCTGCCTTGGCCTCAGTCGCTCGTTCTCGCTGTTCAGCGGCCAGCTGGCCGGTCACATTGTCGGCGCTCCTAATGTCGCGCGGTTTCGGTTCCGCCTGACTTACTTCATGCTCCGAAAGTTCTACTCTTGCCCCAAGAACATCCCGTCGCAAGCCGTTATCTGGTTTGTCTCCTTGTTGCTCCATGTGATTAGGAACATCACCCGGCAATAACACTTCACCTCGTCCGGCGATGCGAACCACACCGAGTTCGGACAAGCTTCGCAAGCGGTTTTTATTTTGAGGCGGCGGCTTTCGTCCAACCCTTCCAATGTTGGGCTTGCCGGGAAGCCCTCCCCCTGGGATGAGTTCGACGAATCGAGATCCAGAGTTGTCTCTGGTAGCGGCGTGTCCAGCGCCGCCATAGCGGCCTCCAGCTCGTCCTCTAATTGTTGTGGGTTCTCGCTCATTCGTGTTCTCCTTCCGATGCCTAGAATAAAAAGCGGTCGCGCGGTCGGCTAAAATCGCCTTCTTATCGTCGCGCTCTGCGCCACGATAATGAGTGTATAGCTTGCGGTTTCCGCTGTTGATGTATTTCAGTTCTGGTGCACGTACCTCGTGCCATTCCTTCAGCCGGGCGGTAAGCTCCGGCGCTGTCGCTCGCGGTCCTTGCTGGCTGTCGTATTGTTTCCGGACTTCGTCGGCTAGAAATAGCCTTTTATCAGCCTCCGGCTTCTCGATGAATTCGCGGCTGAAGACGTAATCCTTAAGGTTGATGCCCTTCGCCTGATTTGCCAGTTTGACGTTTTGATATTCGTTATCCTTCCCAGAGTTGCGGGTGCGTGTTGCCCCATGCTCGGCCAGCAAGTCTTTAAAGGTGTTGTAGTCGCTGATTTGTCGATCAAGCACGTCCGACAAAACCCGCTCCTTGAATGTCTTAGCATTGCCCTGGAACAAGTCGCCTTTGTACCGGCTGATAATTTCGCTTTCATCAGTGAACTTAATACGCCGGTTATCTTTCGGGCTGGCTAGGCCATATTTTGCGTTGGCGTGTTCCTGGAACGCTTCAAGAAATTTTGTTTGTTGATCTACTTTTCCGAACGGGTTTAGGTTCTGGCCAGTTAATAGATTCTTCTCCGGAATCACTATATGGATATGGGGCTTCCGCTCTACTAACTCGCCGGTTTTCCGGTTGGTGTAGCTTTTTATCTTTGGTAAGTGGGCTTCAGCATAAAAGTTGAATTCATCAGCATCATAGGCACTCATTGAGAATGCTCTGAAATCATCGGTGATGTCTTTAAGGGTTCCGTTGGTTAGAAAATCTTCTTTGAACGCCAAGGTGATATGCAAATAGCGCTCCCCCTCCTTTTCCATGCCTTTGATGATGGTATCGGTTAGATCCAGATCCCCGTCCAGGATAACGCGCTCGTCCAGTTCGTCGCGGGACATTTCCCGGTCGTGTTTTTGACCGCTAACCAGGTATTCGGCAATTCCATCGTTGCCACCTGTGATTCTAATCAGCATCTTTTATGCTGGCTTTCATCAACTGGGCGATGATTTGAAGCACGGCCAGGATGCCGGTATAGGTTGCCTCGGAGACATTACCGGCCAAATGGGCGGCATTGGCTCTATGCGCCAGCTGATTCATGTTGTTACTGGCTTTATTGAATAGGTAAATAATCCGGTCTTTATCGACGCTGGATTTAGGGCGGGCGATAACTTGGGTTTTATTACCCAAGACGCAATCACGGAAAAAATCAGAGGACTTCATACCGGACGCTTCAACTTTTTCCAGGTAGGCGGCATGATCGGCGGCAGTCAATCTGAAGCTAACGGGATGGGTTAACTTATCCTTGGCAACTGCCTTTTTTTTGCTGGTCATAATCTGGCCTCCTGGATTGTTGCCTGCAACTGTTTTTATCTGCGCGTAGCGCTGGCTTTTTTGCTGTTGGGTTTCAAAGGGGCACCCTTTGGCACGTGGATATTTTACGAGCTGCGTAGCAGGTTGTAAACATATCCGACGTGCCTAATTATAACGCCAGAATAAAATTAAGGTTGGCTTTAGTTGCAATTACGCGTGTATAAAGTTGTATACTTAGTTGCATTAAGTTGTTTAAGGATTTATTTAGTTGCAAAGCCTTTTAAAATGCTGTATTATTTGTTGCGTTTAGTTGTATTTGGTTGTTACCTCATCTAAAAGAAGGTAGGATGATCGTTTTAAAATAAAGGTCACAATAATGGATATAGATGAATTTGAGAGAACAACTCAGCCAAAGGCAAAACGTTCGAAGCTGGAACCTTTTCACGCGCAGATTTTTGAACTGAAGAGAAAAGGGTACGCAAACTGGCAGATCCGCGATTGGTTAGCCGCCAATAACGTGAAAGTCTCACAGGAAGCTGTACGGAAGTTCATAAAGAGCCGCGAAGACACAACCCCGCCAACGGTTCCAACGTCAGAAAAGGCGAGTACAAACGTGGGCTCATCCGAATCTAAAGTGAATGAGCCAGAGGCGGACTTATCCGGCTTAACAGATAAACAGCGACGGGAACTTGTCGCCGATAAATACACAAGCCAGTCACCAAAAAACTCGCTTGCACAACGACTTTTGAATAAAGGTAAGGAGAACCAGGACAACTAAAACACTCGGCTTTACTACCAACCCACTTTTGAACGAAATTAAGGATTAGAAATGAAAATAGCCGTTATAAACTTCTCTGGAAATGTTGGAAAAAGTACCGTCGCAAGACACTTTTTAGCGCCACGTCTAAAGGATGCCCAAATAATTGCGGTTGAAAGCATCAACTCGGACGGTACGCAAGATGAATCTATGCGTGGCAAACAATTTGGTGAACTGCTTGAAGCCCTGGCTCTAATGGATGATGCCGTTGTCGATATTGGCGCTTCCAACGTCGAAGACTTTGTTAACCTGATGAAGCAATACCGTGGAAGCCACGAAGATTTTGATTTTTATGTGGTACCTACTGTTTCAAAAACCAAACAGCAACGCGATACCATATCGACATTAGAGGCGCTTGCTAATATTGGAATTCCGCCCAAGAAAGTACGCCTGGTCTTTAATATGGTCGAACTGGACGAAACGCCTGAACGCGCTTTCTCTAGTCTTTTCGAGTATCACGCCAACGAAAAGAACTTCATACTAAAACCTGATGCCGTTATTCATGTGAATGATATTTTTGGCAAGATCAAAGGCTCTGAACAAAGTATTGGCGCTATTCTCAACGACCCAACTGATTTGAAAGCACAGCTTTCAGCGACAACAGATCAAGCCGAAAAGCTGCGAATTGCTCAACTGATCGCTATCAAACGGCTGGCGGCCGGTGTAACAGAAGAACTAGATAGCGTTTTCAAAACGCTATTCAAATAGGAGGGCAAGATGGTCGAATTCTCACACAGAGAAAGAGACGCGTTGCTGGCGGAAATACTTGGCGATGTGGGCTCACTGCTTAAATCTGTCGATTTGTTGAAAGACATTTTACCGCGTCAAACCGAAGAAACGGCACAACGTTTGACCGAGATTATTGGACTGATTGATAAAGCCGGCGACGCCTACATAACGAAAAAAGACGCTTCTCTCACTGCTCACCGAATACAACTGGACAATGACCTCATAGAAGCAAACCTGGAATTTAAGCAAAATCTAGTAGAACTTATTTCGGGGTATGAAGCTGTCATTAAAACCAAATGCACAGAGCCAGTGCTAAAAATGCTGAACTCAGTACAACGAAGCCAACACAGCTTATTGAAAAAGGCTACTTTAATAGCGCTTACATCATTATTCAGCGGTGCTATCGGTGGTGGTTCAATGTATTTTGCCGCAACTCACTGGACTACGCCAAAAAAAGAAAGGGATGAGCTAGCTCAGGAAGTCGAGCAACTTCAGCAGACTTTAGCCAAGGCCAAGACTTGGGGGGTAACGTTCGTTGAGGACAAAAATGGGAGGTTCGTAGTTCTACCGCGAGGCACGAAAACCGAAAATCCCTGGGAAATCAAAGATAGCAAACAAAAAGCCATAAAACTTGAATAGTAAAGTAAATGCGTTAAAAAATCCTACGTTAAATATTAACAACTGAACGTAAGAATTAGATTACGATCAGCCTAAAAAGGCGATGCGATGGACAAAAAGGAACAATTAGCTGTAACGGATCGCGTTTGAAACCGGTCGGGCTCACTTTAATTGCAAATGAAAATAGTCCGCCATATACCATATTGGTATACCCAAGTGATGCGGTTTTGTTTCACAGGAATGTGGGGTAAAACAAGCAGTCGTGTCACCAGCCGCCATTTCCATTACGGTAAGTCAAGCCGGGTGTTCATATCAAGGTCAAATCGCCCATAGGGGTTGATATGCTCCCAAATCAAGGGAGTTAACGCGGCGTAGTCTCGTGTTGTCATCTTGCCCTGCCAGTGTGGCTGCGCTAACACCTTTTGGATCATTAACGTGTTGATGTAAACCATGCAGTTTTGAATGAGATGTAAGGCTAACATGCTAATCTCGTGGTCTTCCCTGCGATTGCTCGACATTTCACCGCGACGAGCAAAAAACACAAAATCAGTTGCACCATTCCATTGTTCAACCACATTCAGGCCTTCATGGATTTCCCGGCGTAAAGATTCGTCATGCAAATAGCGGCAAAGAAATATAGTCTTAATCGCCTTACCAAGTTCTGCAAATGCTTTGTAAGTCGGATGCTGAACGTTCTTTCGAGTAAAACGCCTTAAGATGGCTTCGGTTTCCGCTGTTCGAAGGCGTAGAGCCGTCGTGTATTTAACCATTTGATCGTATTGCTGCCGCACGCAATCCCATTCAATAGGTTTCGTTAAAATTTCTTGCAGATTTGAATAGGCATCGGCCATGCCGACATCTGGCCGACTTAGTTTTTGTGAGTGAATGGCTTTCAGTCTGGGTAATAACTGGAACCCCAATAATCGGCAGAAGGCAAACGCAACCGTGCTTTGGCCATGAGAATCGACATATTGACGGTCAACTTCCATCTCGGTGCAATGACGGATAACGCCTTCGATCATTGATGCCACTTCCGAAGAGGACGGCGATTTAAGTTGCGAATGGATGCACAGTGAATTGCGTTCGACATGCCAGTAAATCATGATGCCGCGTCCACCATAGCGAACATGCCATTGTGTAGTCAGGTTTTGATCCCATGCGCCGAAATGCTTGGAATCGGATGCACAGGCGGTGGTGCCGCTACCCCATACAGCCGGATTACGCGCATGTAACGTACCATCGGCGACAATGGCAATTGCGCGCCGCATAGCGTCAACGCCAATGTAACGGCGACGTACATAAGCCAAGTCTCTTGCCGTTGTACCGGAATCGAGTCCGGCCATGCGTTGTAGACCCGCATTGGTGCCAAGACCGTGCAAACATAATAATAAGCGTGGTTGCAACACCGAGCGATCCATCGTTTCATAAGAGGTTGGCGTTTTCAATACATCTGTAAAACCCAGCCGCAGATCGGTTTCCTTAACCACATCAAGCAAACTTGTCATAGGCCACAAGGCATTCAGTTCAGCTTTGAGCGTTGCCAGATTTGGCGGTTCGGGCTGCGCGTCCAGCGGGGTTAATATTATCCAGCCGTTGTTCTTGCTGCTTAATCGGACGAAGGGGTTATTTTTCAGGCCAGTGTCGAAGGCGTTTAATGCTTCGCGCATTTCGGCCTGCAAGTTGGCGATGAACTGCTCCGCGTCGAGCGGCAGATTTAACGCCTGATAGTAGTTTTCACGGTTCGCATTAAAATCTGTGGGTAGGTCTTCATCGGGGTTGCGGTAACGGTTTGCGCCGACTACCCAAATTTCCTTACAGCGCAGTCGTTCGCGTAACGCTTCCAGCGCCGCAATTTCATAAGTGATGCGATTAATGCGATCCCGTCCGGCTGCGTCCTTATCCATCACGGCTTCACGCCATAATCCGCGCACAACGCCATCGAGCGGCACATTTTCATCCACCGGAAAGGTATGAGCTTTGGTGTCCGCAAAACGTTTTACCAATTCAAGCGCGTCCATTACCGGACGGTGAAGGTCATTGTTACACCGAAATTCAAGTGCGGCCAGCAAAGTAGGCACCATGCGGCGATAGTGTCCCTTGTACGAATTTCGGATCACGGTTCGCAGTGTGATTCGGTAAGTTGGTCCGGTTGCTTTCCACTCTTTTACCAAATCACGCAACGTCTGTTCTCCGACCACGGGAAATACTACGTCACGTACTACTCCATCTGGCTGGGCCAGCGTGGCGTCAGCCAGTTCAAACAACAGGTTTTGTTTGCCGGAAACACGCTTAAGGTCTTCCAATAATTCCCGGTCGACTTTGCGCTCAGCGCGTGCGCCGATCTGGTGGATGGTCTCGATCAGCAAGTCCACAAGATCATCAATCAAACTGCGGGCACGCAAGTAAACGAACGCGGCCAACCAAGTAATGCGTACGGCATCGGGATGCCTACGCAGGTCGCGGGGTACTTCGACAGAAACACGCTTGCGGCAACGCTCCAAATCAAGCGGTGAAACCTTATCAAATAAATCGGTTGGCAATCCGATTTTCCTGATGAGCGCTAATTTCGCTAGTTCATCCTGCATACTGGCAAGGCTGGGGCGGCCAGGATTGCTACGCAGCGTCAATAAGAGGGCTGACGCGCTGCCGGTAATGTCATCTTGCTCACTGTTCTCGCTACCGAATTTCTCAGACCGTAACAAGGCATCCAAACTCTCGCGGTGTTCGGGCGAAAGACGTTCATAGACAGAATTGTGGAACAGGTCTTCATGCGCATGCAGCGCACTACGTGCAATACGATCCATTCGATCAGGTGTAGGCGGTTCAATCGAGAGTTCTTTGCAACGTGCTTCCAATCGTGCGACCATCGAGTCGATATCGCCGCCGACTTCACCGGCAACATGATCACGCAGCCAAGCTGTCAGCATTTCCGCATCGGCAACCGTGACTTCCCGGAAACCGAAACGGACTCGAATTTCAGCGCGTAGCCGCTCGGCAGTGCGGCCAGTAGGAATGGCTTCGCCATCTATTGGAATCGGCACTTCCAGTTGCTGACTGAGTAAGGCTACGCCTTGGGTTTCGATTTCGGATTCATCGCGCGGGAACCTGCCGCGTTCGCGGAAGAACGTTAGCAGAATTGCAAACCCTAACCGGTTTGCTCGATTCTTGGCCATGACCAACGAGCGTTCGGCGGGTGTTAGTACCCACTGATCCTTATCGCCACTATTGTCCATCGCACCGTTATGGATTTGGATTTGAAGAAGGCCAGCCGATGCGAGCCAACGTTTCGATCAGTGTGGTTCGCTTGACACCAAAGTTACGGCAGACTGCCGCTTTAGACATACCGCTATTCAATGCGGCGATAATCGCTTCTAATTTTTCACCCATAATGGCGGGTGGGCGTCCGCCAATTCGTCCGCGTTTTCTGGCAGCGGTAAGGCCCGCTAAAACACGTTCTTTAATCAAAGCACGTTCATATTGGGCGAGAGCGCCAAAGACATGGAACAACAGTTCGCCTGATGGCGTAGTGGTATCCATGCCCTCAGTGAGTGAACGGAATGCAACCTGTTTTTCTTTAAGCGTGTTGATAATTGAAAGCAGGTGGGACAAAGAGCGGCCCAGCCTATCCAATTTCCACACGACCAGCACATCCCCAGGACGGACGAAGTCCAATGCATTGGTCAGTCCGGAACGATCATCCTTGGCCCCTGATGCTCGATCTTCAAAAAGATGCCGAATATCGACGCCGGCGGCCAGCAACGCATCACGTTGCAAATCCGTGCTTTGCCGGTCCGATTCCGATGAAACACGCATATAGCCCACTAACATAGACGGAAAACCATAAATTTGATGTTTCCGTATAATATCATTTTACGACAGTGTTTTACGTATACTTTCAAAGTTGTTAAAGCGGCATTTTGGTCATAGGTCGCATACATGTCGTAAAACAGATGTTTTGCGATATCTCAACCGCAGCTTGCGACAACCTTTGGATGTTGACCGATGTATCAACGATCACGAGATGGTCGGCCATGATCAAGTCTCAATTTTCCTGAATAGCCGCTTACAGGAATACCTGTGACCTGGCAGTTCGGTCTTTCCCTATAGTATTAATCAACTGACCGCTTCGCAGTCCATTCCGACGGTCATGCCAGATAAAAAATTAATGTCCCGTTCCGCGAACCATGTCGGCCATATCCCGATTAGCCGTAATCGCTTGTTGATAAAGATCGATCACCTCTTGGCTGTGTGCTTTCAGATCGTTGGCATGTCTGCCGTACAAATAGCGTTTGGTCTCGAATTGGTTTAGGAATTTTTGATGCTCCCCAATCCTGGCCTGCAATTCGTTGGCTTCTTCCTCAATGTGCTTAGCCAATGCCCATGCTGTACGTCCAGATCAACATCCTTGGCATGGGGCTCCATGAAACTACAGGCCGACAATAACCATTGATCCAAAATCAGGGGAATCAGTGGTTTAAATGTCATGGGAATCTCCAAAATAGTTTAGTTGTATGGTTCAGGTTATTAAATCGCTGTATTTTTAGGCTTAAGCAGCCGCAAGCCATTGGCGACGACTAATAGTGACGCACCCGTGTCGGCGGCGATGGCTTCCCACAAGGTCGCCACACCGGCAAAGGCGAGCACGGCAAATGCCGCCTTGATCGTCAGCGCAAAGATTATATTCTGTCTAATGATCGATAACGTTCGCTTGGAATGTCTGATCAGCCAAGGCAACTTGGACAGATCATCGCCCATTAGAGCGATATCGGCTATTTCGATGGCCGCATCCGAGCCTAATACCCCCATGGCAATTCCCAGGTTGGCCCGGCCTAGCGCTGGTGCGTCGTTGACACCATCACCTATCATCGCTACCTGTCCGTATTGCTCGACCATTTGACTGACAATCTCCACTTTATCGGCAGGCAATAATTCGGCGTGTATCTCATCAATGCCGATTTGTGCTGCAATATTATTTGCCGTCACCTGGTTATCACCGGTTAACATGACCAGATGTTTGATACCTGTCTGTCTCAACGATTGTAAAATCGATTTGATTTCAGCGCGAGGTTGGTCGGCGACGGCAATCAAGCCGCAAATGTGCCGCTCGCTGCCAATGGCAATCACGGTTTGCCCGGACTGTTCAAGGGCAATCGCTTTTGCGCTGATTTCCGGAATCTCCTGGCTACGTTCCAATAGATAACGACGCGAGCCCAGCCAGTAATCGGTGCCATTAAATAGCCCGGTTATCCCTTTACCGGGCAGAACCGTCACGTTGTCCGCGCTGGCGACACTGACGCCCTGGTTTTCCGTGTATTGCAGAATAGCTTTCGCCAGCGGATGATTGCTGCGTGCTTCCAATGCGGCCGCACGGCTTAACAGTTCCGCTTCGCTATGACCATTGAACGGGTAAACACCGGTGACTATCGGCTCACCGCGGGTCAGCGTACCGGTTTTATCAAAGGCGATTGCATTAAGATGGGCCGGCGTTTCGATATAAATGCCGCCTTTAATCAGAATACCTTGCCGGGCCGCACTCGCTAATGCGGCAACAATACTGACCGGCGTCGAAATGACCAATGCACAAGGGCAAGCAATCACCAATAACACTAAGGCGCGGTATAACCATTCACTCCAGTCGCCTGCTAAAAACAACGGCGGAATGACCCAAACGGCCAGCGCCAAGGTCATCACGACCGGCGTATAAACGCGCGCAAATTTCTCCACCCATTGCTCGGCTTCCGCCCGCTTGCCATGCGCTTCCCCAACCAGACGCGTGATTTGTGCCAGCGTGGTATCCGTGGCGAGTTTGGTGGAGCGGATTTCCAGGGTTCCTTCGCTATTGATACAACCGGCAAACACTTCATCGCCCACTTGCTTGGCGACCGGGATGCTTTCACCGGTAATCGGGGCCTGATTGACCGAACTGAAACCCGCGATCACCTCACCATCCAACGGGATTTTATCGCCCGGAGCGAGCATGAAACGGGTGCCGATACTGACTTCTGCGGCGGGGACCATGCGTTCCTGTCCACTTTCATCCTTGACCCTGACCGTCGATGGCGCTAAATCCAATAAAGCCTCTACCGCATGACGGGCGCGGCCAATGCTCCAGCTTTCAATCGCCAGGGACAGCGCAAAGAGAAAACTGACCGTTGCTGCTTCAAACCATTCGTTAATGAACATGGCGCCGATGACGGCAACCGTCATCAATAAATTCATATCGGCACGCAAGCGTTTCAGCGCATAAAACGCTTTTACAACCACATGTCGACCGCCGAAGATCACCGCCAAGCCAAAGGCGATTTTCTCAGGCAAAGGAATAGCTTGCTGAGTATGCGCGTTAAACAAGCTAGTGAGATACTCGGCAATAACCTCCCAGTTTAGAGACCAGTTTTCTGGGTGGCTGAGAAAAGTTTGCGCATCGCCAAATCCACCGGCGATAGCGATATGAATCACCATGCCGGCAATGATCAGCAAACCACTGAGCGTGGTATAAACGGTTTTCGAACGGTGAAGTCGCGTTGCATCATCTTGTTGTTTTTGACCCGCTTGCCAACGCCTTGCCTTCATACCCGTTTTGGCAACCGCTTTGATAATGGTTTTTTCAGCCACAGGCCCGGCATCGGGCAAAAGCGTCATGCGCCCATTTAAAACATCGAACGCCAGCTTGTCGCCGCCGCCCACTAGCGGGCCTATCGCGCTTTTTAAAGTGGCGACTTCCTCAGCACAGTCCAGGCCTTCGATCTTGAAGGTCATTCCGCTTGCCGGTATTGATAGATTTGGCTGATTGTTAGCCGGTTTATCTCCCGCACAACTACAGCTTTTTTCTGATTGATTGCATGAACTCATCTATTTCGCTCCTCATTAAACCCAATGGGTGTTTTTTCCGGTGTCAATGTACCTGCTTGCTCATCGTTGCGGTGCGCGAGCCAGTATAGAATCGGTAATACCAACAATGTCAGCATCGTTGACGACAGAATGCCGCCGATCACCACGGTGGCCAGTGGCCGCTGTACTTCTGCGCCGGTACCGGTGGCGATCGCCATCGGTACGAAACCGAACGAGGCCACCAATGCGGTCATCAGCACCGGTCGCAGTCGCGTCAAAGCACCCTCTACAATCGCCTTATCCAGCGACATGCCTTCGTCACGGAGGCTGCGGATAAAGGCAATCATCACCAGACCGTTCAGTACCGCTACACCCGACAAAGCGATGAATCCCACTGCCGCTGAAATCGACATCGGAATATCGCGCAACCAAAGTGCGACCAAGCCACCGGTCAGTGCGAATGGGATGCCGCTAAAGACAAGCAAACCGTCCTTGATGTTGCCAAACATCATGAACAGTAAGGTAAAAACCAGCAGCAACGCCACCGGCACTACGATTTCCAAACGCTGCGTGGCGGATTGCAATTGCTCGAACTGTCCGCCCCAGGTGGTCCAGTATCCCGCCGGAATCTTGACTTGCTGTTGCAGCCGTTGTTCGGCCTCGGCAACGAACGAACCGATATCGCGGCCGCGCACGTTGGAAGTTACCACGATCCGCCGTTTGCCGTTCTCTCGGCTGATTTGGTTGGGCCCCGGGGCTAATTCAAGGCTTGCGACTTCAGCGAGCGGAATATAAGTGGTTCTTCCGTCGCCGCTTTGTCCGCGCGGCAATGAAATCGGTAAACGTTTGATCGCTTCCGGATCGCTGCGCAGGTTATCCGGCAAACGAACGATAATGTCGAAACGCCGGTCGCCCTCGAACAATGTTCCGGCCTCTGTTCCGCCGATTGCGGTGGCCACCGCATCCTGCACGTCGCCTACGTTCAAACCGTAACGCGAGGTTTTGTCCCGGTCAATGTTGACCGTTAGCATCGGCAGCCCCGTGGTTTGCTCGACTTTAACCTCCGATGCGCCCTGAATAGTTTTCATGACCGCTGCGATTTCAGCCGCCGTGTCGTTTAGCACAGCCATGTCATCGCCAAACACTTTAACGGCCACATCGCTACGCACCCCGGAAATCAGTTCGTTAAAACGTAACTGGATGGGTTGTGAAAACTCGTACAGATTGCCCGGCAGTTTGTTGGCCGCTGTTTGGATTGCGGCCAGTAGGTCATCGCGCGACTTATCCGGTTCCGGCCATTGCTCGCGCGGCTTGAGCATGATGTAACCGTCCGAGATATTGGGCGGCATCGGGTCCGAGGCGATTTCAGCGGTGCCGGTTCGCGCAAATACCCGCTCGATTTCCGGAAACTGCTGTTTCAGCGTCGCTTCAATCCGCTGCTGCATGGCGACCGATTGCGACAAACTGGTGCCGGGGATGCGTAGCGCCTGAATAGCGAAATCGCCTTCATTCAAGCTCGGCACGAACTCGCTGCCCATGCGCGTAGCCAAGAGGCCCGACAGGATCACCGTGACAACAGCAAAGGTTAATACCACCGGCTTGTTACCCATGACGCTATCCAGCACCGGCGCATAGACACGCTTGGCCGTCCGCATCAGCACATTTTCTTTTTCGGCCACTTTGTCACCAATGAAGAGAGCCACGGCCGCCGGAACAAACGTGACCGACAGAATCATGGCGCCTACCAAGGCGGCCACGACAGTGAACGCCATCGGATGGAACATTTTGCCTTCCACGCCGGTCAGTGCGAAGATCGGCAAATACACCACCATGATGATGAGCTGGCCGAACAACAACGCCCGCCGCGCTTCTTTCGAGGCTGTAAATACTTCCTGAAAGCGCTCGCTACGGGTCAATGGGCGCCCTTGCTGCGCCTGAGCGTGAGCGAGCCGCCGCACGCAGTTCTCGACAATGACCACGGCGCCGTCGATGATGATGCCAAAGTCGAGTGCGCCCAGGCTCATCAAGTTGGCGCTCACCTGGTAAGTCACCATGCCGGTAAAGGTAAACAGCATCGCCAGCGGTATCACCATCGCGGTAATGACGGCGGCGCGAATATTGCCGAGGAACAGGAATAGAATCACGATGACCAGGATTGCCCCTTCGGTTAAGTTCTTCTTGACCGTGTTGATAGCTTTGTCGACCAGCACCGTCCGGTCGTAAACGGTGATCGCCCGTACGCCTTCAGGCAGGGTGCGGTTAATCTCCGCCATCTTTTTGTCGACCGCCTGCGAGACGCTGCGGCTGTTCTGGCCGATCAGCATGAAGACGGTGCCCAATACCACCTCGCGGCCGTTTTCGGTGGCGGCGCCGGTGCGCAGCTCGCGGCCGATCTCGACTTCGCCGACATCGCGGATGCGGATCGGCACGCCTTGGACATTGCCGAGAATGACATTTCGAATATCTTCTATCGAGTGAACCTGGCCCGGCGCTCGAATCAGGTATTGCTCGCCGCGCTTCTCGATATAGCCCGCCCCGACGTTGTTGTTATTGCGATCCAGCGCGGTGACAATGTCCTGTAAAGTTAAACCGTAGGATGCGAGTTTTTCCGGGTTCGGCGCCACCTGATATTGTTTGGCATAGCCACCCATGGAATTGATTTCGGTCACGCCCGGCACATTGCGCAGTTGCGGCTTGATGATCCAGTCCTGGATTTCACGCAGGTCGGTAGCGGTGTAAGGCGAGCCGTCCGGCTTTTGGGCGCCGTCCTTGGCCTCGACAGTCCACAGATAGATTTCTCCAAGACCGGTCGAAATGGGGCCCATTGCCGGCGTGATACCGGCAGGCAATTTATCCTTGGCTTCCTGAATGCGTTGATTCACCAGTTGCCGGGCGAAATAGACGTCGGTGCCGTCCTGGAAAATCACGGTGATTTGCGATAAACCGTAGCGGGACAGCGACCGAGTTTGCTCCAGATGCGGCAAGCCGGCCATGACGGTTTCGATAGGGTAGGTAATGCGCTGTTCGGTTTCCAATGGCGAATAGCCGGGCGCCGTGGTATTGATTTGCACCTGAACATTGGTAATGTCCGGCACAGCATCAATCGGCAAAATCGAATAATTGAAAATACCGAGGCCCGCCATACCCAGTACGGCCAGCATCACCAGCCAGCGATGTTCTATTGCTAAACGAATCAGTCGTTCAAACATGATGCAGGCCTCCTGTATTGCGGGTTTTCCTACCAAAACCGAATAAACCGCGCACTAAGCTTCGCCGTGCCAGCCCATCACAATGACCAACATTCCGAACAAGGCGATGCCTGCGCCAGCCCAATCCAACACCGACAATTTGACGCCATCCACCACTCTGAGCCAAACGAGAGCGGTAGCCACGTAAACACCGCCATAGGCTGCGTAAATCCGGCCACTGGCGGCCGGGTGTAGCGTGAGCAGCCACACGAACAGCGACAGGCTGATCATAGCCGGCAATAGTAGCCACGGAGAGCCTCCCTTGCGGAGCCACAGATAAGGCAGAAAACAGCCGATGATCTCGGCAAGGGCTGTCACAAAGAAAAGAGCGGTAGTTTTCAGTATTAACATCATTTGACATTCCGGGTTGTAACAATAGAGTTGAGAGCGCTTCACGAGCACGCAACGCAGATAATATTAAGCTTTTATAACGGCTGAGATTTGCTGCTACATCAGTGTTCATGAGAAGCTCCTGCCTTGCCTTGCTCGGATTTAATGACAAAGCTGCCGTTAACCGCGTATTCCGTGCCCGGCATCAATCCGGCTACGATTTCGGTCACTTTGCCGTCGGAGAGTCCGGTCGTGATCGGTTGGGCGATAAAGCCGCCCGGCACGCGGATAAAAATCGTCGGTTTGTCGTTGATCGTCTGGATGGCGTCGGACGACACGGCGACCGGCACTTCGGTTTCTTTGGCGACCAGCTCGACCGTGATGAACAAGCCCGGTCGCCAGGCCATCTGCGGATTCGCCAAAGTCACGCGGGCCTTGGCAGTGCGGGTTTGCTCGCCCATCAGCGCGCCCACGTAGGACACTATGCCGGATGCGGTAGAGTCGAATGCCGTGGCTTTAATCGTGACCTTTTTGCCGACCCGAACGACATTGAGGTCTTTCGCCGACACGATAATTTCCGCCCAAACCGACGACAGATCGGAAATAGTGAAGATGCTGGCATCTTCCTTGACGGCTTCTCCCAAAGCGATGTGTTTCTCGACCACCATGCCGTCGAACGGTGCGCGAATTTCGTAGCGGTTGAGCAGTGTACCTGAGTTGACCGATACCGTCGGACTTGCGCCAAGTGCCATCAGCTTGTGTTGTGCATTATGTACGGCGATTTCCGCCTCGCGCATAGCCTGTCGGGCTTGCAGGTAGTCCTGCTCCGCCGAGATTTTCGCCTCCCATAAGTGTTTTTCCCGCGCAAAGGTGGTGCGCGCCAATTCCAGGCGTTTCTGGGCGGAAAGCAACTCGCTGCGCTGTTCCGATAACGCCGTACTGGCAATCACCGCCAGCACTTGACCTTTTTTGACTTGCTGCCCGAGGTTGGCGGAAACACTCTCGACCACGCCGGCCAGACGCGGCACCACGTGGGAGGTCATATCTTCATTGAAGCGAATTTCACCGGGCAGGGTTACGACGCTTTTGATGTGCGCGGCGCCTGCTGTCTGGGTTGTTATGCCGGTTTCCTCGATCTGATGATCGGTCAACGCAATTTTCCCTTCCTCTTTAACCCAAGAAAATTGCAATGCCTGGTTGTCGTGCCTTGCCGTTACATTCGCTTCAAAGACATGCGGCTCTTCGATTGTCTGGATGCTCTGCAAAAAATCCTTTTCCGGCGCAAAGTCGATGTGCTGTTGCTGCCCATTTGGCCGCGTCAGCAACAGTGATACCTGATCGGCGGCTGGTAGCAGCAGCTTATGCTGATTGAACTGATAGATACGGAAGCGCGGCTCGCCTTCCTCTTCGCTGAGCAGGATTTCCAGTTCGAAATCGCCGTTGATGAATAAATCGCCGCCGTGTGGACCTTGAGCCTGTTTGGCTTCATCTGAATGACCATGGTCGTCATCGCTTTGATTGGTATGTACTTTAGCTTCTACGTGGTTTTCTTCGCCATGTTCTTCGCCTTCCGGCATCGACTTATCGATGCTAAGAATGAAAACACCTAACAACACACCGAAAAGAATAATCGCGGCGATCGCGATGATTTGCTTCTTACTGATATTGATGTTCATTGGGATACCGCCTGTTTGCTATTACCTAATGTCTCGTTCATGCTGCTTCCGACCAAGCGTTCCACCTCGGCCATGGATTTGTGATAATCCGCGAGTGCCAACAAATACTGATTTTTCGCGCCAAACAGGGTGCGCTGCGCATCCAGTACATCCAGAAATCCGAACTTGCCGAAACGGTAGCCTTCACGGGCGGCGTCATAGGCGCTTTGAGCGCCGGGCAAAATGTCCTGACGGAGCGCCACAACTTCGGCATGGGCAGCCTCCAACTTTTGATAGGCCGTGTTCAAAGCGGTTGTGATACGCACTTCGGCACTCCGAAGTTCTTCCTCCGCTTTGGTCAGCCGATGTTCGGCTTCCTGAATGCCGCCCTGATTGCGATTGAATACCGGCAACGGCACCGAAAAACCGACGACTAAGGCGTAATCATTGGGCATAAGATACTTACTGGCGCCTACTGTCGCGGTCACGTCCGGGACGGCTTTGGACTTTTCCAGCGTGATAAGCGCTTGACGTTGGGTGATTTCGGTTGCCCAACGCGCTAAATCGGGATTATTGGACAGGCGTTGCTGCAATGCATCCAGGGACGCCTGCGCGGATGGGATGCTGTCCAGATTACCGGCCACCGATTCAAAACGCGCCGTGGTGCCGCCCCAACCCGCCGCCAAACGTTTACGGGCGGCTTCCAGTTCTTTCCGGGCACGCATCAGCTCGATTTGTACCGAGGCACGCGCGACGTTGGCTTTGGTTTCTTCAACGGGCGATACTTTGCCGGCCTGAACCCGCGCGGCTGTCGTTACCGCCGTCTGATTCGCCAAGTCATGCGTTTGTTGGGTTAGCGCCAAGCGCTGTTGAGCCGCCAACACGTCAATAAAGTCCTGTGTCACTTGGGTCAGCACATCGGCACGTTTGGCTTCGTAATCCCAATCGGCAAGCTGCTTGGTCAGTGCGGCAGCTTCGATGCGTGCGCTCCGCTTACCGCCCAACTCGATTAATTGACTCAGCTCCAAGGTGACGACATCGCCATCGAAGCCTTGCATGACCCGATTGCCGAAGTTAGAAGCATTGGCGTTGAAGGTGGGGTTGGGGAACAATCCGGCTTGTAAGGCGGCGGCTTCCTGAGCTCGGCTCTCCCAGGAAAAGGCCGACAGTTCCGGGTTTTGGGTTAACGCCAAGGCCAGGGCTTGAGATAAAACCAAGACGCCGGTCGGTTCCTCGGCGATTGGCCGACTGGAATCACTCGGAACCTGATAGCCGGATTGAGCCGGCGACAGCGCGTCGTCTGTCGGGCTGGCATCTACAGGACCGGCAATGATGAAACAACACAATGCGATGCCAAATGACCGCATAGAATTCGATAACATGGAAAACTTCTCCGTAGCATAGAGGTAACGTCAGCAAAAAACACAGGCATTAAACCTGCGGCTTTAGCGGGTAGGTTGCAGCTAGGAGATGGGGTTAAATCAGTAAAACGATACTGCGTAGAGCGAGCAGTCGAGGATCGGTGAAAGGTGGATCGAAAAATGCCGGTTGCCGAATAAAAGGTCGGCCATGAAGCGACAACAGCGAAAATAGGAAAAATACCGGCAAAAGCCCGCTATCAAGCGCTATTTTTACAAAATCCGTTAACGACAGTGGGATGTGATCATCGCCATCCAGAGCGATGTCGGTGCATGGGGCGTTACAAGGTGCATCGTCGTCGGTGAAATGAACACCGGCTGTATCGCTGAAATGGTCGTTTTTATCCGGATCAATGCCATGATCATACCCGACGTGCTCCACAGCGACATGGCCATCCTCCCCAAAACACAGCACAAAGGCCGACGCATCGCGATGCCCCAGGCCGAAATGACCAAGGATAGCGAGGATCAGCACAAAAGAGAGCCAATTTTTGGAGTGTCGTAAGGCATTCATGTCAAATAAATTTATCACACGAAAGCAGTAATACCCAGTTTTTTGCCGTTGTACACACAGACGGCTGGATTTGTCAGTTATCGACTTTTGAGAGAATAGCTCATTGAGTTATACGGATTCACGCAGATGTGCAGCTATGTCCGCTTTCTGGTTATGACTGAACCTTGAGTAATTTTTGGACTTCGAAATGGCTGCAAGGGACCGTCAGCAATGATTCGTGGTGCATGGAAAATAGCCATTCCGGACCGTCGGTGTTCAGAAGAGACCAGTTCGACAGTTTAAAATGGCGGCTGGTGACACGACTGCTTGTATTACCCCAATGTAGAGGAATGCCCCGGTCTTCTTGCGTAGGAGACCATCCCTCCACCATAAAATCGAGAAAATGCTCCTATACCGGTTTGTGCCAATCGTCAATTTCAACAACGCTTCTAGCCCTTCATTTTGCATATGTATACAAGAATACCATCTCACTTGTTTTTGAGTATTATTGTATAGTGGTATACACTTAAACGCGTAAACCATTATAAAGGTACACACATGAAAACAATCGCAATCGTTAGTCAAAAAGGTGGGGCCGGAAAAACAACCCTGGCTGTTCACTTAGCCGTTTGTGCAGAACTGAATAAAAAATCAACCGTTGTTCTCGATCTTGACCCGCAGGGTTCAACTGTTGCATGGCGACAAAGTAGAGAACTGGAAACACCGGACGTTCTTGCAGCAACTCCGGAACAACTGGCATCGTTAAAACAACAAGCCAGCGACTTAAAAACACACCTGCTCTTAATCGACACCGCCCCGCATTCAAATAAAGCGGCGGCCATGTCCGCCCAATTCGCAGACCTGGTTTTAATTCCGTGCCGCCCTTCTGTACTTGACATTAATGCCATTCAATCAACACTCGACACGCTAAAACTGACTAACACCCCCGCCGTTATTGTCCTTAATGGAATCCCAACAAGTGGACACCGTGAGCAAGAAGCGCGAGACGCGCTTAAGGGAATGTGTGAAGTTGCCCCCGTCGCTATTTATAACCGCGTGGCTTACTCAGACGCTTTGAATGATGGTAGGGCGGTCAACGAATACGATCCGAAGGGCAAAGCGGCCAAGGAAATCATGGCCCTTTATCGCTGGTGTATGAAACAACACAATTAAACGCGTATACCATTATACAAGTATAGGAATAAACACAATGGCCGAAAAACCACCTGTAAAGACCTCAAAACCAAAACGCGCTCTGCTGTCTCACGCAGTGCAAGCGCAACAACCAACGCCCAACACGTCACGCCCTACAGAAACCGGCGAAGTGACAGCACAAAAACAACGATCTGGCCGCATCGGAACTAAAATGCTGGGCGGACATTTCAGCGAACCAGCACAAAGACAATTTAAAGTCCTTGCGGCAGAGCAGGGCAAAACAGTTCAAGTGCTGCTCGAAGAAGCTTTAAACGACCTGTTCAAAAAATATCATAAAGAGCCGATAGCGTGATTTTAAACACGTATACCTGTATAAAGGTATACGTGTATATCTAGGCACTGTATTCAATTTTATACGTCTTTAGGGGCTGCTTTTTTCGCTTTGGGTTCTGGCTTTTGCTGCACCACTGTTGCCAGCTTGCCGCGAAGTTCGGCGGCTTCTTCTCCGGCTTTCTTTGCCTCGCTACGAACGTCCTTTATTTGTCGCCGCACGTCTTCAATTTCTCTGGCTGCTGCATCAAGCGCTATTTGCTGGGCATGGACTTGGTTTCTTGCGCTGTTGAGTTCCTGGGCGTTCTGCTGGCTTTGTTTCTCTGCTAGTTCTGTGCGGGCTTCCGCTTTTGTTGCCCGGTCGGTCATAGATTCCAGCTTGGCCAACAAAACCGCCGCTTGTTGCTCGGACGCAATGCGGGATTTGCTTTCTAAATCCAGGGCCGCGCGTAGACGCTCGATTTCTGCTGCTTGTTCCCCAAGCCGTTCAGCGTTTGATTCAATTTTTAGCTGTGCTTTGGCTAGGTCAACCCGCGCCGCTTCGGCTGCTTGTTGTTCGCGCTCGATGCGTTCGGTTTGCGCTTTAATGTCGGCCGCTTGTTGATCCGCCTTGCCTGCCAGCGTGTCGCGCTCGGTTGTAAGCTCGGCAACTTGTTCAAGCAGTTCATCGCGTTCAGTTTCCAGAGATTCGCCAGCATCGGCAAGTTCGGCCGCCTCTGACTGAGACTGAACTAATTTGCTTTCAACTTCCGCCCTGGCGCTGGCTGCGGCTCGCTCGATTTCCGCCGCTATTGCGGCCGTTAAGCTGGCCGGTAATTCTGGAGCCGCAACGGTGGCTTGTGGTCTGGCCGCTCTCCAGGCGGTTAAATGCTTGTGTACGGTGTTAGGGCTACCCGTGCCGATTCGTTTACGCACAGCGTCAATGGTAGGCTGCGAGCCTTCGCCTATAATTGCGTCTGCCGCTGCTGCAACTTGTTCGAATGTAATACCTATTCTAGCCATGCATATTCCCCGGTGGTTAATAAAATATCGTATTTCGTATTTCGTATTAAGTATTAAGTATTTCATATTATACATAATACGATACAATACACAATACATTATTATATGCTATTGGAAAATATTTGTGCCGCGGTTCTCGTTTTGTTTCGCAGGTAGATAGGCGAGCGAAGCCGAGCCGGTGCTGTATAACACCGCAGAATATCCGTTTGTGAACGAACGAAGAAGACAAGGCAGATGTGCGCCCACTCAACCAAGATTGAAAATATAAGCCAAGACTCTCTTTCAATAGCCTATTCAACCGCTTTAAAGACTGACAAAAGCCAATATTCACGTAAGTCGTATAACTTTCATAGGCAGAATTTTAGCGGCTAAAACCTCAATTCGGCGATGAATACTCTCCATATCTTGGCGTTAAACCCACGCCTTTTCTTAGCTCCACATTGCTCTTCTTATGATAGGGATGTGAAAAGCAGGATGATCTATTAAAAAAGTGCGAAGCCTCCTTATCTGCTTTTGCTTTTATCGAAAAGAAAGGCGAAGCCTCCTTATCTGCTTTTGCTTTTATCGAAAAGAAAGGCGAAGCCTCCTTATAGGGTTCTGAAAGAAGAAATTGATTAAGCTCCGACACTAAACGGCTTAGTCTCCGACACTTAAAGTCTAAGCTCTACCTAGTTATCCACAAGGCCCGACACTTAAAGCGACTTCCCCAAAAGCGGTGCCCTGGCCTGTTGCTTTTGACTCGTTTTTTAGCTGTTATTTCGCAGTTTTTTAATGCTTCAGCGGGGTTTGTAGCTAAGGTATAGGTAGGGCTGGGGTTGTTTTCTATGCACCAGGCACAGCTAATCAGAACCGTTTAAAGGCGGTTTGTGTTGGACGGGTGGAAAGATGGGAAAGGTCACCCGGAAGGGGGTTTCAGTCTCTCTTTGATATTAGCAAGGTGATCTGAAGCCGAGGTCATAGCGCCGGTGCGCTTTACCGGGGCGGCGGCTTTGGGTTTTGCGGCGTTAAGAGCCATTTGGATATGCGCCAACTCTTTGCGGCGTTTTTTCTCTTCTCGTTGGATTTTCCGTTCGGTTGCCTTGCGTTGCTCGTGTTTCAGCCAATCCAAGAGGCCGAGCGCCGCAAAAAAATGTTTGCTGACCGCTCGTATCGCGGCCAAGCCTTTGTAGGTTGCGTTCTCCAGTTTTTTGCAAATCGGGTGAACGGTGATGATGCCGGCTTTTTTCAGGTCGTGGATTGCCCGTTCCGCCCGACGCTCGCCAAGGCCGGTGAGTTTGGCCAAATAGGGCATGGTCAACCCCATACCGCCATTTTCGCCCGGTATGGCGACACGGTAGGTCACCATGTCCATATAATGGAGTATGCAGCTCATCAGGAGTACGCAAGCTTCCCGGCGTTCGCTGCGTTGTTGCCGGCCTGAGCCGTTGGCCGCATTGAGCAATGGAAACAATTTCGGATTTGAGAAATACCCGCACAGCTTGGCAATGGATGTGCGTAACACCGAAGGCCGCAGGGCGTGTTTCTCGGGAGGGGCGAAGAATCGCGGGGCATCAGGTTGATGACCGCATTTATTGCCGGAAGAGGCTTTTTTAAGCGCCTTGAGGTCTTTGCGAGTGAGGTTAGAATTCACATGGCCTGTTCTTCTTGGCGGCCAGTGTTTTTATTTTTTTTGAAAGCATGTTATAATTCTTCCGTAATTATCGACGAACCCCCTGTGTTTATAAAGTGTCTTCCGCCAAGAATGTGACTTTATAGGTGCTGGGGGTTTTGTTTTTCTTCTATTTCTTCACGCTTCTTTGTCAAGCAAAAAAGCCTGACAAATGTAATAATTTCAAATTATTACGTAGTTTTGCTTATTCTATTTGGTTTGCCCATAATTTTCAAGTGAGCCTCGCCGTAGTCTCTCACGGCCATTGCTGCGCTCCATGCAACAAACGCAAAATCTGGATTAACTCCTTTTCTTCATCAACCTTATAGACCGCAATAAATGAAGTTCGGTTGATGACCAATTCCCGCGTTCCTCTCTTTCGTCCAGGTCGCCCCATTTTTGGGTGATCGAGCAAATTTTCAACTTGTGCATCGACTTGATCGCCTTGCTCGATAGCTGCATCTACACTGTCGATAGCGATATAGTCTAGCAGTGCATCTCGGTCATTAATTGCCCTGGGTAACCATTTCAATATCAAGCGTTGCGGCCCGCACGTTTGACCAACTCGGCCCGTTTAGTGGCCCAGCTGGCTTTTGCATCTTCCTGAGATACCCATTGAGTATTAGGGTCGTTTGCCTCGACCAGCGCCAGTTTAACTTGCTCCTTGAACCATTTATCGTGGTCGGCGGCTTTAAACGCTTTGCGCAATCGTTCGGAGGCATCGGGCCGTTTCCGCAGTTCTTTTCCATCTTCGACATTGCTGAATTTGCTTGCATCCAAATCGATTTTGTTAATATGTAGCTCAGTTTTCAGGAATTCGACACAATTATCCAGGCTGCGCCACAAGCGCGGTTTATCGGTACGCTGAACGCCAAGCGGCTTCTCCTGGTTGCCCAATTTCAGCATCACCCCCCAACCACCAGGATGACCGATAATCGATGCGCCTTGTATGACTGATGTTCCGGCCATACGCCTTGCCATTGCCGTGTCTATAGTCGTATTCATGGCATACTCCAAAAAAAGCAAAAAACTATTATTTAGTTTTGCATATTACTAACTAAATATGCAAGCATTAAAAATTAATGTTCTTTTTGTTTTAACGTAACACCCGCTGCTTAAAGCATCTGACCAATTTTTGATCAATTTAACTTAATTCCATAGGGGACGTAGAGTTAGAGGGAAATGCGACAAGTTAAAGACATAGTTATTCACAGATTTTGTGGATAACTTGAAAAAGTCATATGAAGGCGATTTGTCTAAAAAACGAAGGTTTTTTAGACAAATAATGAATCACATAAAATCAAAGGCTTGAAAGTCTAATAATTTTGTCTAACAATGCAGTCATGAAATATGGCTATGCGCGGGTTTCAACCGACGATCAAAAAGCAGATTTGCAGATTGCCGCTCTCAAAAAGGCGGACTGCGACTTTATCTTCACCGATACGGCGACCGGTGCTTCCAACAAGCGACCGGAACTAACCCGCTGCCTTGCAGCCCTTCGGGCAGGAGATACGTTGATCGTATGGAAACTCGACCGGCTGGGGCGGTCATTGTCGCATCTGGTCGCGGTGCTGGCCGAATTACAGAGCATGGGGGTTGCTTTCCTGTCGTTGACCGAAGCCATAGACACCGCAAGCGCGGCAGGGCGGTTGATGGGGCACATACTTGGGGCATTGGCTGAATTCGAGCGGGCTTTGATAGTGGAACGAACACAGGCTGGACTTAAGGCTGCCAAGAACCGTGGCACGAAACTTGGCCGTAAGCCGTCGCTCTCTGACGATCAGCGAAAACATGCGCGCGAACTCATCAATAGGGGTGAGAGTCCGGCAACGGTTGCCAAACTGCTCAATGTCTGCCGTGCAACGCTCTATAACAGCTTAAAATTAGATAAGTAACTTAAATTACGATTGATACTGGAACGCCAGCCGCATTGAAAAAACAGCCGGCCGCCCCATAAGACCACCGGTGTCGCTAAAGCAAATTCTATCCATTGCAACCAGTGGGTGAAGAAAATCCCAGTAATCAACCCAGGCATCAGATCATGAGCCATCGCAAAAATGAACACAGGTATCGACAACGCGGTACTGACTCAAAACCTTCGGCTTATACCGGTGATTTCTTTGTTTTCCTGATCCTCTCCTGAAGCATCTCGGGATTCCAAAGCCATGCCGCACTTGGGACAGGAACCCGGTTAACTACGGATGATGTCAGAATGCATCGGACACACATATTCAGCATGAATTTCGACAGCCTTGCTTTCCACCGGAGCCATCCATCGGTTCAAGGGTCATCCCGCATTTGGGCAGGTATAAATTTTTTCGTGCGCGTATTTTTTTCATTGTTTTATCCTTTGCTGCTTGGGGTGGCGAATAACTTTTCTTAGTTCAAGAACAAACAGCGGTATGAATCCAACGCCGATCCAGCTCACGCACTGATTTAACGACACCGGCTCGATTTGGAACAGCGTTTGCAGCATGGGGACATGGTGTATCGCCAATTGCAAAGAAAAACTCACCGCCACAACCAGAAACAAGCGCAGGTTGGAAAATAGGCCTATCTGCCAAAGTGTGCGTTGCTCGCTTCGCGCGCCGAAAGAGCGCAGCAGTCCGGTGATCACCAGGGCGGTAAAGGCGGCGTCACGGGCATGCTCAAGACCGCTGCCGATTATATAGAGTTCATAAGCAAACACGCCGAGAGTGACGCTTGCCGCCAGCAAGCCGGTGAATAGCGTGAGTTTAAGTAAATCCCGATTGAGCAGCGCTGACTGGGAATATCGCGGCGGACGGTTCAATACATCGGGGTCAATCGGATCGGTCGAGAGGGCCAGCGCTGCAAAACCGTCTGTTACCAGGTTGATCCACAAAAGATGCAGCGGCAATAACGGCAGTGGCCAACCGAACAGAACCGCAACCAACATCACCATCAATTCGCCGGTACTGCTGCCCAGTAGATAAGCCAGCGTTTTGGCAATATTGTCATAGATGCCCCGCCCTTCTTCTACGGCCGCGACGATGGACGCAAAGTTATCATCCGTAACAATCATATCCGCAGCTTCCTTGGTCACCTCCGTGCCGGTGATGCCCATCGCGATACCGATGGACGCTTCTTTGATCGCAGGCGCATCGTTCACCCCGTCCCCGGTCATCGCCACAACTGCGCCCAGCGCTTTCCATGCGCGGACAATGCGGAGCTTGTGCTCGGCGGTAACCCGCGCATAAACGGAAACCTGTGCGACACGTTGCTTCAGAGCATCGTCGTCCAGGCGGTCAAGTTCAGCTCCTACAAGAACTTCGTCACCCTTGCCCAGGATGCCCAATTCATGGCCTATTGCTTGCGCCGTGTCCGGATGATCGCCGGTGATCATTACGGTTTTGATACCGGCCCGTTTGCATTTCGCTACAGCCTCCTTTGCTTCGCCTCGTGGCGGGTCCTGTAAGCCTACGAGCCCCAATAGGGTAAGTTCCTGCTCGATCTCGGCATCGTTTACAGCCTTGCCTGCTTCGAAACTGAAGCCATCCAGAGGGCGCTCAGCCACGGCAAGCACACGCAGGGCATCGTGCGCTAGTAAGGCATTGGCTTGTATCATTCGACTACGGTCATTCTCTGTCAATTCTCTTATTCCCTGATCGGTTCGGATCAGGGAGCAACGGCTGAGAATAACTTCGGGTGCGCCTTTGACGAACGCCCAGGAACAGCCTTCACGGTTACGAATGACCGTCATGCGCTTGCGGTCGGAATCGAAAGGCACAGTAGCCAAGCGCGGCATTTCAGTCTCGAAGACCTCACGGGTAAAGCCGCCTTTTGCGGCGGCTACCAGCAGTGCTCCTTCAGTAGGATCACCGATCACTCCAGGCCGGTTATCTATTAGGGTCAGTTCGGCATCATTACAGGCGGCCAACGTGCGCAACAAGGCCAGGAGTTCAGGACTTTCTGACGGCAGGCTTTCCATATTGCCGGAAAAAAATGCGCCTTCCGTGGCGTAGCCTTCGCCGGTAACGCGATATAAGCTTGTTGAGGTGATCAACTTTCGGGTTGTCATTTCACCCATCGTCAACGTGCCGGTCTTGTCCGTACAGATAACCTGGGCACGGCCTAGCGTTTCAACCGAAGCCAAGCGCCGCACCAAGGCATGGCGCTGCACCATACGTTGCACACCCAAAGCCAGCGCAATAGTCACCACCGCAGGCAGGCCTTCCGGGATAGCCGCTACCGCAAGACTCACCGAGCTCAAGAAAAGCTCAAACGGCGCAATTCCCCGTAATAATCCGAGACCGAAAATTAACGTGACGATGCCGAAACAGGCCATCAACAGCAGGCGTCCTGCCCGTTCAAGTTGGCGTTGCAACGGGGTTTCTCCGCTTTCGGCGGTGTCCAGAAGCGTGGCGATATGGCCGAGTTCCGTCTCCATGCCGGTATTAACCACCAAGGCACGGCCGGTGCCTCCTGTCACGCTGGTGCCGAGGAAGACCATGTTGTTCCGGTCTGCAAGAGGCGTTTCCGGAGGCAGGCTGTCTGTGGACTTACCTACCGCTTGCGATTCGCCGGTAAGCGGCGCTTCGTTGATACGAAGAACGGATGTCCGGATCAGGCGGGCATCCGCAGCGACCAAATCCCCGCCTTCCAGCAACAGGATGTCGCCCGGAACAATTTCTATAGCAGTAACCACCAGAGTATGGCCGCCGCGCACCACGCGGCAATGGGGCGCAGTCAGACGAGCCAATGCGGCCGCCGCCTTCTCGGCACGATATTCCTGGATGAAGCCGATTATCGCGTTCAGGATTACGATGGCAATGATGGCGATGCCGTCTACAGTTTCGCCCAGTGCGGCGGAAACCGCCGCCGCACCGATCAGCACCCAAATAACCAGACTTTTGAATTGGCTGGCAAAAATGACCAAGGCAGAAAATCGCTTGCCCTTGCGTAGTTTATTTTGCCCATACCGGGTGAGCCGGTTTTTCGCCTCATTGGCTGAAAGACCCTGCTCTACATCGGTAGCAAGAAGGCTTGCGGCTTCGGTAACTGACAGCTTGTGCCATGCGTTCATAGTGCTGTTTCTCCCATTAACTAACGGCCAAAAAATAGCGGGCGATGCTGTGTTGTAGCATCGCCTCCAGCCGATGCTCTTCAACGCCGCTGATTTCCTGATAAAGATCGGGGGCGAGCCTCACAAAAACCTTCACCAACTGCGGGTCGAAATGACTGCCGCTGTCCCGTTCGAGCATAGCGATGGCTTCGGGCATTGTCCACGACTCCTTATACGGGCGCTTGGAAGTCAGGGCGTCGAACACATCCACGATGGCGAATATTCGCGCATTCAACGGAATTGCTTCAGCCTTGAGACCTTGCGGATAACCCGTACCGTCGTATTTCTCATGATGAAATTCGACGACGTCCCTGGCTCCGCTTAGCCAGCTGGATTTGCTCAGGATGTCCACGCCTAGCGATACGTGCGTTTTCATAATCTCGAACTCTTCAGGCGTCAGCTTACCCGGTTTGAGCAAGATCGGATCGCGGATGCCGATTTTGCCGACGTCGTGCAAAAAAGCACCGGCAATCAGATCGTGAATATCTGCACGGGAAAGTCCGATCGCCTCGCCAAGCCGGAGCGCATAGAAGGTTACCCGGTAATTATGACTATTGGTATCGGAATCGCGTTCGGCAATCGCGCAGCCAAGCACATTCATCAGTTCCAGGTTGCCTTTCAGCAAATCGCCGGACAATTTGATCAGTCCCCGGTTGAGCGTCAAGATGATCGGATACATCAGGAAGGTGGTGAACGTGATGCCGAGGGTGACAAACAGCAGTGTGCGCAGCAGATCGTCCTTAATCGAGTCTAGGGTTTCTCGGTCAACTTGGTAGATGCCTTCAAAATAACCGGTCAGCGAATCCTGGACGCCTTTCAGCGGAACCAGGATGACCAGCAGCAATTCGCCACGGATAAAATGGAACTCGTGGGAAAATTCACCCGCCTGTGGAAAGCGATGGCGATAGCGATCAATGCCCTGTTCGGCGACCTCCTGTCCTCGCCGAATGGTTTCAAGCTGAAGGTGTTTATTGCGGTCGTACAGTTCGACGACCAGGAAATGCTGGTTGACCAGTTGCTGAGCCAACTCTGCCAGATGTTGGCGAGCCGTGGAATCCAGCCGTTCCAAATTATGGGCGGACTCCCCGCTGAAGGTCGCGGATTCCCTGAGTGCGAGTTCATGCACGAATTGCCGGATACGATTGACCTCCAGCCATAAAACGCCGCCGCCGACCGCTACGCTGAGGAACAGCCAGCCCAGAAATAGCCGGAGCAGGATTTTCCGGTGAATAAACCGGCTCGTAGCAAGTGCGGCGCTCGTCTGGCTGGAACCAGCCCCATCGTTCATCGGTTTTTCGAATTGTGGTTTGTATTTCCAGGTAGACGGCAAAATCCTTGTGCAGGCAAATCCAGAGCGCTGTTAAACTTGCTGGATAAATTCTGGAAGGCAATGAGCCCGGTGAGTTCGACTATTTCATCGTCGTTAAAGTATTCATGCAGGCGCTGAGATAAATCATCATCAACCTGCCGGTCGGTATACGTCACCGCCTCGGCATATTCCAGGACTAGCCTTTCTTTGTTATCGAACAATTCGCTTGATTGCCATTGTTCAAGAGCCTCCACCTTGTTCATGGAACCTGTTCTTTTTGCCAACACGGCGGAGTTTATATCGATACAAAAACGGCAGCTGTTTATTTGCGATACTCTGACCGTAATCAAGGATCGCAGAACCGGATCGATAGGGCTGCTTTTTCTATTCAGCACCCCATAGAGTATGGCTATTGCAGCAAACAATCTGGGAACTCTGGCCCAAATCAAAGCAGGCTTAAGGACTTGCCCGTATTTTCTTTTTTGATTCCAAAAGAATGGACGAAGGTACCATGGATAACTGGAAATGGGGTTTTCTGTAACTCTCATCTCATCACCGAAGCAGATAGTAAACATCCGAAATCGTCCGAAGACGGTACTGGTAAAGGCTTATATGGATTCATCATAGTAACATTTCCATCCTCTGGCTTGTGTGAGGCATTACATCTGCCGATGCAGATTTGCCATACTCAAGTTTTCCTCGACGGCTTTTTCATAGGCATGAATCAGACTTTGGCAATGATCTATAAAATATTCCACAAAATCATCTGGCGGTCTGCCGTAGAGATAGCCTGTTGCCTGATACTGGCTAAGAAGTTTCTTGTGTTCATCAACTTTAAGTTGTATTTCTTTCGCCGCTTTCTCATAGTGTTGCGCCAGCGCCTCATGATCGGCTTTGAATACCGCATTTTGCACGGCTAGCCTCATATCCATCGGATGAGGGTTCATCTCGCTACAGGCGGACAGTAATCCAACAGCTAAAAGCAAGGTAATCAGCAACTTTGTTTTCATGGGTTTTCTCCAAAGCTCGCTATAGGTGGGCTATCATATTTTTAACAGGGCTCTTACATCATTGCCAGGGGGGTAACACTCCCATCCCCTGGCTTGTGTGAAGCGTTACATCTGGCGATGCATCTTGGCCATTTCCAGGTTTTCCTCGGCGGCTTTTTCATAGACATCAATCAGCCTTTGGCAATGGACTCCGAACCCGGTTGCTTGCTGCTTACCAATCAACCACGGCTCACGCTGGTATTCACTCAGGATTTTCTTGTGTTCCTTAACCTTAAGCTGCATTTCTTTCGCCACTTCCTCATAGTGCTGCGCCAGCGCCTCATGATCGGCTTTGGTTTTTGCGTTATGCACGGCTTGATTCATATCCATAGAATGCGGGTTAAATTCGGCACATGCGGACAACAAACCAAGAGCCAAAAGTAGGGTAATCAGTAATTTAGTTTTCATGGGTTTTCTCCAGAATAATTTATATAGTTCAAATGATCGTTTTTTTCAGGTTGTTATCAGTTTTACCTCATATAGCTCGTGGGTTGAACAATGAAATCCAGCTTTGCTTAGCAAATGCTGGGGTACTAAACCCAGCATGGCTGTTATTTAAAACGAACGCCCCTTATCCCAGGGATGGCCCTGTCCACCAGGATGTGACGAGTAGACATTTTTAATGACTTTAGTACGTGATGCGCACGCAGTAACAGTGAACAAGAAAAGTGCGATTAATAAAACAACACGTTTCCGACCTCTAAATAATGTATTCATGTTTCGACCTCGTGTAATTGTATTAATGAACGACAGCAACGGTTTGTTGCTTGCGCTTTTCCTGGAACTGCAAGACCAAACTGTAGATCACCGGAAATACCAGCAGACTCAATATCAGCACGGTCAACATCCCGCCCAGCGCCGGAGCGGCGATGCGCTGAGTGACGTCGGCACCTGCGCCGGTGGCCAACATAATGGGGATTAAGCCCACGATGTTGGCCAGCGAGGTAATCGCTACAGGCCTCACCCGCATAGCGGTTGCGGCTTCGCAAGCCGCCCTGATTTCATCGCCGGTCAAGGGAGCCTGTTTTTGTTGCCGCAGTTTCTCAATTTCAATATCGATAAAACTCAGCACCATGACGCCGGTTTCGGCAGCCGTACCGGCGAGGGCGATAAGACCCACATATACTGTAATCGACAGATTGAACCCCAGCCAGTACACGAACCATATTCCTCCGATGAGGCTGAATGGAATGGCCAGCATAACGATAGTGGGCTCGGTGATATTGCGAAAAGCGGAATACAACAGGATAAAAATCAGCAGCAATGTGATGGGTACCACTATGCGCAACCGTTCCGCCGCGCGTTCCATGTATTCAAATTGTCCGGACCAAGCGACGGTGTAACCTGCCGGTATCGTGACGCGTTCCGCCAGTTTTTGTTTCGCCAGCGTGACAAACCCGCCTATATCGGAAGTTTTAATATCAACATAAATCCATGCATTAGGCCGTGCATCTTCAGTTTTAATCACATCCGTGCCGCGTTTGAAGTTTATGTCCGCCACTGAAGTCAATGGTATTTGACTACCCGTTGGCGTGGGAATTAAAACGCGCCGCAACGCTTCCAGGTTATCGCGCAGATCGCGCGGATAACGCAGATTGACCGGATAACGCTCCAGACCCTCAACGGTTTCGGTGATATTCATGCCGCCGATAGCGCTTTGAATGACGTCCTGCACATCGCCGGTGGTCAGTCCGTAACGCGCTGCCGCTTCCCGGTTGATGTCGAAATCCAGGAAATAGCCGCCGACCGCCCGATCTCCGTATGCCGACAGTGTTTCCGGCAAGGTTTTCATCGCTTCAGCAATTTGTAGCGCCAGGGTCTGCAAAACGTTCAGATCGGGCCCGGAAACCTTGATACCTACCGGCGTTTTGATGCCGGTAGCCAGCATATCAGTACGATTTTTAATCGGCATCGTCCAAGCGTTAGTAATGCCTGGAAAATGAATGGCCTTGTCCATTTCATCCATCAGTTGCCGGATGGTTTTGTCCGGATCAGGCCACTGCTCCTGGGGTTTTAGTTGCACGGTCGTTTCCACCATCATTAGCGGAGCTGCGTCAGTTGCCGTTTCAGCCCTGCCTATTTTGCCGAACACCTGCTGCACTTCAGGAAAGGTTTTCAGTATTTTGTCAGTCTGCTGCAACACTTCCTTGGCTTTGGTGATCGATATGCCAGGAAAAGTGGTCGGCATGTATAAAAGATCGCCTTCATATAAAGGCGGCATAAATTCACTGCCGATCCTGGACAATGGATATAGCGTTGATGCCATCAACAGGGCGGCCAGTATTACCGTCAGCGTACGCCAGCGCATTGCCAGCTTCAAAACGGGCGAGTGAATAAAGTGCAAAAAACGGTTAATCGGATTTTTTTGCTCAGGGATGATCTTGCCACGAACAAAATATCCCATCAACACTGGCACCAGTGTGATAGTCAATATCGCTGCCGCAGCCATCGCATAGGTTTTGGTATAGGCCAGAGGGCTGAACAAGCGGCCTTCCTGCGCCTCCATGGTGATAATCGGCAGGAAGGAAACGGTAATGACCAACAGCGAGGAAAACAGCCCTGAACCGACTTCACGGGAAGCGTTGCCGATGGCTTGCCAGCGTTCCTCTGAAGTCAGTTTGGCTTGTTTCTTCTCAACCGCTTCGGCAAGGTGTTTGTGGGCATTTTCAACCATCACCACTGCGCCATCGACCATGTCGCCAATCGCAAGCGCGATACCACCCAGCGACATGATATTGGCGTTCATGCCTTGCCATTTCATCACGATGAAGGCCATCAAAATGCCCAGCGGCAAGGTGATAACGATCACCAGCGATGAGCGCAGATGCAGCAGAAACAAGGCGACTAGGCTGCAAACGATGATAAGTTCCTGAGACAGCGCGCTATTCAGGGTATCTACCGCACGTTCGATCAAACTGCCACGATCATAAACGGTGACAATTTCGACACCTTCCGGCAAGCCTTTTTTTAATTCGTCCAGTTTTTTACGCACGTCCTCAATGGTCGCCAGGGCATTTTCGCCAAAGCGCATAATCACCACACCTCCAGCAACTTCACCTTCGCCATTCAGCTCGGTCACCCCTCGACGCAGTTCAGGGCCAATCTGGATATGCGCTACATCCTGCAAGCGTATCGGCGTGCCATTGGCATCAACACCCACCGGAATAGTTTTAAGATCGGCGATGGATTTGATATAGCCTAAGCCCCTGACCATATATTCGGTTTCGCCCATTTCAAACAATCTGCCGCCGACATCGTTATTGGAACGCTTGATAGCGGTAATAACGGTGGATAATGGAATTTGATAGGCCTGCAAAACATTAGGATCGACTTCCACCTGATATTGCTTGACGTAGCCGCCCACCGAAGCCACCTCGGACACGCCGGAAACGGTCTGTAACGGATAGCGCAAATACCAGTCCTGGATAGAGCGCAGCTGCGCCAGATCATGCTTGCCGGTTTTATCCACCAGTGCGTATTCGTAAATCCAGCCAACGCCGGTCGCATCGGGGCCTAGTGTCGGCGTGATGCCCTGCGGCAACCGGCCTTTAACGTAATTAAGATATTCCAGTACACGGGATCTCGCCCAGTATATGTCGGTGCCGTCTTCAAAAATGACATAGACAAATGACAGGCCGAAGAAGGAATAGCCGCGCACCACTTTGGCATGAGGCACCGCCAGCATCGCAGTGGTTAATGGATAGGTGACTTGGTCTTCAACAACCTGCGGCGACTGGTCTGCATAATCGGTGAAAACGATAACCTGTACATCGGATAAATCCGGTATCGCATCGAGGGGCATGTTTTTAAAAGACCAAAGCCCAGCCAGCGCCAGGATAATCGCACCGAGCAGCACCATGAAACGGTCTTTCAAACATGTGTTGATGATGAAATCAGTCATGTCGATGCGCTCCTTGCTCCATGATCAATCGGTTCGGCTCCGGCTTTTGCGGTGTCGAAGGTTCCATCATTTTTGCCGTGGCTTCATGCAGCTTCGATTCGGAATCGATCAGAAATTGCGCTGAAGTGACGACTTCTTCGCCTGCTTTTAGGCCGTCAAGCACGGCAATATCGCCATTAGATGCTAAGCCCGTGGTAATCAGGCGAGGTTCAAACTTGCCGGAGCCGCGCACAATAAAAACCTGGTTTTTTGCCCCAGAGCGTATAACCGCTTCGGAGGGAATCACCACCGCATCCACTTGCTTACCCGCGTAGATAGTCACTTCGGCAAACAAATCGGGCTTTAACAACAATTCGGCATTATCAAATACCAAACGCACCTTGATGGTTCGGGTTTTTGCTTCGGCATAAGGATAAATGAAAGCCAGATGCCCGTTAAAAATGCGCCCCGGCACACCGGCCAGCTGCATTTCAACAGGATCGCCCTCTTTAACCCAGGGCAATTCATATTCGTAAATTTCGGCATAAACCCAGACTGTGGATAAATCGGCGATCATGTACAGTTCGGTTTCGGGCGTCACATACTGCCCTTCACGAGCGCCTATATTGATCACGATACCGTCCGCCGGTGTATGGATATGCAGGCCTTTTTTGACTTTATGACTGTTAGCCAGATCATGCAGTTGATGCTCGGGTACATCCAACAGTTTTAACCGTTCACGGGAACTGGTAACCATCTCCTCCGCGCCCAGGCGTATGTCTTCAATAGGGCTTTTTTCCAGCGCCTTAAGATTATTTAACGCCAGAATATATTCTTGTTGAGTAGCAACCAGTTGCGGCGAATAAATGCTCAGTAAATCTTCATTCTTCTTTACCCATTGTCCGGTTTTATCTACACGTAGCGTTTCAATCCAGCCTTCCGTTTTAGGATGTAAGCGCACGATATGTTCTTCATCATAAGCCACGCGGCCAACGGCCCGTACCACATGCGAAAGCAAGGCTTTTTTTGCAATGGCGGTGCGTACCCCCATGTTTTGCACCATAACGGCATCAATTTTGACAGTGCCGGCTGCATCAGCAACATTGTCATTACCATCGTCATAAACCGGCAGATAGTCCATGCCCATCGTATCTTTAGCCGGAACGGGTGAAGTGACTGAGGGGTTCATCGAATTCCGGTAAAACAGAATTTTGCGTTGTTGGGGGTTATTATCCTTGGCAACGGTTCCTACATCCTTATTGTCGTCGGCATAGACAGGGACATAATCCATGCCCATGTTATCCTTTGCTGGTACAAGGGAGGTGACCGATGGATTCATGGGATTGCGATAAAACAAAGGCTGTTTGCTTCTGTTTGATGAACTGACTGGCTGTTCATGATGTTGATTAGCCCACCAATATCCACCGCCAGCGCCCAAAACCAGCATCAACACCGCTGTTATTAATATCTGCTTATTCATAAATTTCCTCCTCGCCAACAGCCGCGTTTAACTGAGCCAGCGACTGATTGGCTTCGGTAAGCGCTTTCCAATACTGAGTTTCGTATTCGAATAAGGTAATCTGGCTACGTACTAAATTAAGAAAATCAACTTTGTTGACCTGATAACCGGCCAGCATCGAGGCAACGGTCTGTCTTGCCTGCGGCACAATACCGGTTTCAAACAACACCACCTGATCTTTAGCACGCCGGTAATCGTTGTAGCCTTGAGAAATTTGCGAGCGAACCTTGTTCCACTGATCCTGTAAAGCGTATTTTTCCTGCATTAATTCGCTGGTACGCTGATCAACCGCCTTGGCCTGTTTTTGGGCGGCGAAGATCGGCACATTCATGCTCAGGTTCAGACTTAACAGATCGGCCCGTTTGTCACCGGCAGGCGTGTTGTCTCTGGCACCATAGGCGGCGCCCACATTAAAGTCAGGCAGCACGTCTTTTTTTGCCAAATCCAGGCGGGATTGCGCGGCATTAATGCCTTGCCGGTTGCCTTCCAGTACGGCTCTCGATGTTTCCGCCTGTCGATAGAGCAGGTTTTCCTGCTTGATGGTCGGCAATTGAGATTCAACCTTGTCCGGTAAACGGATTTCTTCGTTGGCCGGTTTGTCCAACAGTGCATTCAGGCTGGCAGCGGCATTGCGCCTCGATGCTTTCAGCATCAATTGCTGGTCGAGCAATTTGGATAGTTCCAGTTGAGCCAGCAATACATCCTGCTGCAAACCTTCGCCGACTTCATATTTAGTCCTGGCAATCTGAACAAACTGCTGCAACAGTGCATGATTGCTATCAACAATCTGAATCGCCCTATCCAGGTAAAAGATCAACCACCAGGTCGATTTCACCTCGCTCAGCAACCGCCAGCGTACCTCGGTGACGCTTTGTGTTGCGGCTTCCGCTTCAAAAGCTGCTGCTTGTTCGCGCAAGGCAAGCTTGCCGGGAAAAGGAATAGCCAGCGAGATACCCGCGCCCAGTTGCGTCATATCTTCCTGTTTAGTGTTAAAGGTATTAACCGGTAGGCTCATCGCATTGAAACTGATTTCAGGATCAGGCAGGGTACCCATTTGTGAAGGAATAGCAGCCATCGCTTGAGCCTTGGCCTGCATTTGTGCCAGATCAGGATTATCCTGAACGGCCTGTTCGGTTGCTGTTTTTAATGTTAATACTCGCTCGATTACCGGCTCTTCACCTGCAAATACACAGGCGGAAAGCAGCAGCAAAATCAAGCTAAAGCACTTGAAAATAATTTGTAGTGACATGTGTCCTCCTACACTCGTTATAAAGTCCGTGAAACGGATGTGTTATGTTGAGTTTGCGGAGGGTATGGACAAAAAGGCCTCATACATATCAACTAAACCGAATTCAATCAATAAGGTACAGGATTAATTAACCACGGAGAAAACTCCTAGCACACCGCTACGCATGATCCATGCAGCCGTTCCTGGTTTTTATGTCTTGAATTGATCCCGATGAGGTATGAACATACCCTACGACGGTTAGAGGCTATTAATTGGCGGTCTTATTTCGGGGGAGAATGCGAGGGAACGGGAAACGGACTTTTCCCAATGCTCATAACGATACGCGCTATAAGCTTGAGTAAATGAAAAAACTGCGGCGATTCCTCCATCACCACAAATATGAAAGGTGCAACTGCCGCTTGCATGGCAGGCTACTTTAAATTTATCCTGATGAAGACAGTGTTCTGAACTCTGTGGTGCGGCATCAGCCGAATCAGCTACAGCCTGTTTGAAAGAAGGTTCAGCAGACAACGACTCCGCCATACTCGAATAATAGCCAAGCGCAGACCAAACTGGCGTAATGACCATCATGAGTATTAACAATAATAAAAATCGCTGTTTAATCATTATCTGACTGCGTTGTGTTTTTTACAGTCTACCGGTATTTATCGCAATTATCAAAGGGATAAAACAAGCCCGGCACCGATCGCTGTTAAGCATCGCTTGCTGCGAATCATCAGGCGCATTCAAAGCCGAACTGCTTGCGACCTATTCACTCAGTGAAAGACGCAGTGGAATCATGGCCGAAAAACCGAAGCCGTGCTTTTGATAAAACCGTTGCGCCGACTCGTTAGCGCGATCCGTGAGCAAGGTAATGCGTTTGCAGCCGTTCAATCGCGCGAACTGAATGGCTTGTTCCAGAAGCCGGGAGCCCACGCCGGAGCCGCGAGCGGCGGGGGAAACCACCATATCTTCCAGCAGCGCAACCCGCTCGCCGAGCGCAGTCGACACGGTGTAGAGAAGATTGACCATACCCACAACCCGGCCGTCTTGACGGGCGACGACGATAAGCCCGACTTCCGGACTGCTAATGATGCGCGCCAAGCCACGGCTTTGCGCTTCATGGTCCGGATTGAAATCCGCTTCTTGAGAAAACAGGAGGTCCAGCAATTCACAAAGCGCCGGGATGTCTGAAGCGTTTGCAGGGGTGATTTCCATGGTTGTGCCGTAGCGCGGCTCCCATTATGTATATGTACGTAACAGATCAGGCGGTAGTGGGTAGGGCGTGCCGTGCGCGCCTTGCTTTCTACTCAGCCGTTAGAAAAATGGAACGCTGATGACGTTGATAATTATGATTATAGAAGCCGAAGTTGATAAAGCGACATTTGAACAGCCCTCACCCTTTGGGAGAGGGCTGGAGTGTCCCTTTATCAGCTTCATTATCTATAAATAAGATTTCATCCGTGTTCATCATATTCATCCGCGTCATCTGCGTTCCATTCCGTTCCGATTTATTCCGCAATGCCTTGCTTAAACCAGTTGTTGGATACCCGATCATGCAGTTCTCCCAACTTGTTTTGCAGGTCATCGAGAATTTCCCGTAATTGCGCCTGGGTCGTGTGCCGGGTATCGATGGCTTGCACATAAGCTTCCAGTTTAACGACCTCTTCCGGCAAGGCATCGTTATTCGGCAGGGCATTGATGCAGCCGGCAATTTCAGCGATGCAGCAGCTGACCGATCGGGGCAGGTTGGCGTTCAGTAATAGAAAATTAAGCACATCGTCGCCGTTAACGCTGCTTCTGACATGTTGCCGATACATTAACTGGGCGTTGAGCGCCTTTAATATATTCACCCACAAAATAGTCTCGTATTGGCGCATTTCATCGCTGCGCGAATCGGCCAACAGCAAGGAGGCCAAATCCAGAATCCGGCTGGTCATGTCGGCGCGTTCAATATTCTTGCCCAAGCGAATGAATCGATAAGGATGATTGTGACTCATATAGCCCGACAACAGCCCGGTAAATCGCTGGCAGCCTTTGAGAATCTCGTTCAGGAACACGACGCGGTTGCTGCGGTTGTAGACCGAATCTCTGTTATTTTTTACATACAGATACATTTCGTTGACCTGCTCCCAAGCCTCATCGGGCAGCAAGTCCCTGGAGGTGCGGATGTTTTCCCTGGCGGCGCTTAATGATGAAAACAAGGAGCCCGGATAAGTTTCGTCACTTAACAGAAATCGGGTAATGTTGTGTTCGTTGGCCGCTGTATATTTTTCATAAAATTGCGGCTCCGAGGTATTGATGCGAATGAGCTGCTGCCAACCCATTTCAACGCCGTTAGGCAAATCCATCAATAAATTCATATGCACACTGACCAGTCTGGCGATATTTTCAGTGCGTTCAAGGTAACGTGCCAGCCAATACAGGCGTTCTGCTGAACGGGATAACATTAGTTGCGCTCCATATCGATGATCCAGGTGTCTTTGCTGCCGCCGCCTTGCGAGGAATTGACCACCAGCGAACCTTTTTTTAGCGCTACCCGGGTTAAGCCTCCGGCAGTCACAAAGGTATTTTCACCCTGCAAAATAAACGGCCGCAGATCGATGTGCCGGGGCTCAAGTTTACCTTTGCACAACGTCGGTGCGGTAGAAATCGCCAAGGTCGGCTGGGCAATGTAATTACGGGGATTTTTTTGGATAATCTCCCGAAACTCGGCTATTTCTTTATTTGTTGCATGCGGTCCTACCAGCATGCCGTACCCGCCCGATTCATTGGCAGGTTTAACGACCAGTTCCGGCAAATGCTTCAACACATATTCGAGGTGCTCCGGATTGTCGCACAGGTAAGTTTGCACATTAGGCAAGATGGGTTCTTCATTCAGGTAATAACGGATCATTTCCGGAACGTAGGCATAAACCACTTTGTCATCGGCGACACCCGCGCCCGGCGCATTGGCTAACGACACATTACCGGCTTTCCAGGCGCGCATTAAGCCCGGAACGCCCAATGCGGAATCTTTTCGGAATACTTCGGGATCGAGAAAGTCATCGTCGATGCGCCGGTAAATAACATCGACTTTTTCCAGTCCTTCGATGGTGCGCATATAGACGCAATCATCGTCATCGACCACCAGATCCCCGCCCTCGACCAGTTGCGCGCCCATTTGCTGGGCCAGATAAGCGTGTTCGAAATAGGCCGAGTTATAAATGCCGGGTGTTAATACCACGATTTGCGGTTTGCTGATGTGCTCGGGCGCAAGCGACGCCAACATATCCTGCAAGCGGCTGGGGTAGTCGTCGATAGGCAGAATGTCTATGTTTTGCAAGAGCTCGGGGAATACGCGCTTGGTAATAACGCGGTTTTCCAGCATGTAGGAAACGCCCGACGGTACCCGTAAATTATCTTCCAACACGTACATAACGCCATCTTTATCGCGTACCAAATCGGTGCCGCAAATGTTTGCCCAAACATTGTGGCGCGGTTTCATGCCGATGCATTCTTTACGGAAGTTTTTTGAGCTATTGATGATCTCGGCAGGCATCTTGCCCGCTTTAATGAAGGCTTGTTCGTCGTAAACATCCGCTATAAAACAATTTAGAGCCGTCAAGCGTTGCTTTAAACCTTTTTCTATCATTCGCCATTCTGTAGAGCTGAGGATGCGAGGGATAATATCAAACGGCCAGGCCCGGTCTATGTTGCCCTCATCGCTGTAGACCGTGAAGCTGATGCCCATTTCCAAAATAGCCAGTTCGGCAGCCATTTTGCGTTTATCGATATCGCTCGTATTGAGTGAATTTAAATATTGGCACAGACGGTAACTGATTTGCCTGGGTTGGAACTCAGAGCACATGAGTTCATCGTAAGCACTATCGGTTTTGTAGTTTTCCCAGATTGATTTCATGTTATTTCATAAGGCTAGTTGGCTTCAGTGAAAAATCAGCATGATTTGTGCCATTCTTATTTCGATTGGAATTATCTGCATAATTCAATTTTGTGTACTTAGGGTTCCCACGCGCTGCCTCACCGCCATTAAGTTAAGAAAAAATATTTAACAAACAAAATGTTATTCAAGTAGGGGGGGGCCGTGCGCCCGAAAGAGATGGCAAGATTTTTCATGCCTCGCGAAAGACGCGCACAGCACGCCCTACAACTGTTCAATTTTTACAAATGTAAAAGGCATTGTGGAGTGCTGGTTTCTGGAAGTTATTACCGACCCTGTCCTAAGCAACATGAAATGCGATGCCTGTTTTAGGGGTGATAGCTACAGTAATGCCGCTTAAATAACCCTATTTTGGACTTTGTCCGCTTCAATTTGGTGCAGCTTGAACTTTTAAATGACTCCTCCAACCGACGCATAGGAGTATCGCTTATATGATGCCATCCGATTAACTACTTGGTATGGCACTTGCTTTGCTTTTTAGAGATAAAACTTGTAAAGGACTCACTATGCCAACCATTAGCCACTCTTTATCGTTCCCTGTTCAGGGTGACAAAGACAACTCATCCTTCTTTAATGATTACCTGGGCAAGTTGCTCGAAGAGCGCGATAGCTTGAACTTAAGCAACATGATTCATGAAATCGATGCCATGATGCTGACCGTCGAGCCCGGAAAGTCGATTGAATACATCGGGGAACTCTGTCTGATGTCGCCTTACCATTATCTGGTCACCCTGGAAAGCGAGTCGCATTGGACCCACGTTTTGCGCATTGATATGACGGCCCCGGACCTGATTATTCGTGAAGTGAAAAACGATGACACCAAGGGCATTTTTCGCAGCCTGAACGAAGTGTTCCCGATTGGCTCAAGCAAGCCGCACAGCCGTTACATGGGCGAAGTTTTGAGGGTAACCAACCGGCATGAAGTGGTTAAGTTGCAGCAACAACGGGGCTTTTTGTTTTTCTCCCAGGATGATGTGCGTAAGCTGGAGCTGCCGGGCAACCTGGCGATCACCAAACCTTCTCCGTACACCCATAACATCGTCGCCTACCTGGAACGGGAACCTGAGGAGCCGCGCGTTTATGCATTGGGCGTCAGCAGTTTCCGTATCGATGCCCAACAAGCTTGCGAGCTGGCCAAGCAACAGCAAAAGGCATTAGGCATAGACGGCCTGATCTTACCGGTGGATCATTTGGCAACGCGTATTTACAGTCAAAACAGGGAAGTAGCGATTCTGGAATGGCTGTCGTTGTCCAGTTATTACTACTGGGGCTCGTTTGACATAGTCGACCAGAATTCATCGACCAATGTCACCAAAAGCATCCATTATGCTGATGAGATGCACAGCCCTGCCAAGGTGTTTACCGCTAATAACACGCCTTATTTTGTCAATCATTTCAAAATATTCCCCTCGCCGACCGAAAACTTTGTGCGCAATTACGGGCCGAGATTGCACCATATTGCACTGGCGGTTAAAGACGGCAATCAGCAGGGAATGGAAAATATCGATTTTGTGGTCAACGCCATTAGCGAGCAAGGCAAAAGCTTTTTGCTGGATGTCGTGGGCTCCAAGGATGAAGGTTTAAAACAGATTTTTTCCAGCGCCTCCGAGCATTCGTCGTTGATTATTGAGTATGTGCAGCGCTTTGGCGGTTTCCAGGGATTCTTTACCAAGGATAATGTCGCCGAACTGACCCATGCTGCGGGTGTCGAAGAGGAATTGATGCGGATGCAGACCGAAGCGCAAAAACCTGTTCGGGTTTAATGGCTCGCCAATAACTGATGTGCGCAAGGGCTAAGAAATTTTCACCACGAACGACTGCACGGACAGATATTTGCTCCTCGGTAATTGCTCCTGCATTACTCTACCTCCTGTATCCATACAGTCGTGCAATATCTGCATTCCCCACATCCATGTGGATTATGCAGGAGGTAGAGCAACGCAGGAGCAGTTGCCGAGACACGAAGGTTTAAAGAACAAAGCGCTTCTTGATTCCCTCGTTCCCACGCGCTGCGCTCGTCGTTATACACAAGTATTTTTAAAGCACGTCATCCCGGCAGGGATTGCCGGGATCCAGGCTACATGGACGTACACAGTTCACCATCCATGGCACTGGATACCCGCTTCCCGGCGGGTATGACGAGTTACTTAGATACTTATGTATAAAGACGAGCGCGCTGCGTGGGAATGCGATGCTGGACGCGCTGCGTCCCGTATACGCAAGACGTTGGTCGAGACTCGCGGCGCAGCGCGCCTTGACTGCATTCCCACGTAGCGCGTGGGAATGAGAACACAGGGCATATTCGCTCGATCCCAAGCGCCAAGCTCCAGCTTCCCGAAACACAGAAAGCTGGAGCTTTCAGGACTGGGGTTCCCAAGCCGGAGCTTGGGAACCAGCGCATACATTTGCAACGCCCAACACTTAGGCAATAGGAAAAAATCATGACCATTCGAGTAGCTGTCCGTCACAAAACCGTATACAGCTTTGATAGACCGGTATCCCTGTCGCCGCATGTTTTCAGGTTGCGCCCGGCGGTGCATAGCCGGACGCCGATTAAAGGCTATAGCTTGCGGATCAAACCTGAAAACCATTTTATCAACTGGCAGCAGGATCCGTTCGGCAACCTGCTGGCGCGGGTAGTGTTTCCGGAAAAATGCTCAACACTCAGCGTTGAGGTCGAAGTCATCGCCGAGTTGACGGTGATCAATCCCTTTGATTTCTTTGTTGAAGACTATGCGGAACAGTACCCGTTTAACTACGATGCGCTATTGCTGAAAGAATTGCAGCCTTACCTGGAAATCACCGAGCAAGGCGCTTTACTCAAGCGGTGGGTAGCCGATTTCGATCTAAGCAAACGTAATATCAACGACTTTCTGGTTGACGTTAATCGCAAAGTTTTTCAGGCGATTAGCTACAACATCCGCATGGAAGTCGGCATCCAAAGCTGCGAGGAAACGCTGACCTCGCTGAGCGGTTCGTGCCGCGATTCGGCCTGGTTGCTGGTGCAAATACTCCGTCATTTGGGACTGGCTGCGCGGTTCGTTTCCGGTTATCTGGTGCAACTGACCGCCGATGTCAAATCGCTGGACGGCCCCTCCGGTCCGGAACAGGATTTCACCGACTTGCATGCATGGACTGAAGTTTATATCCCCGGAGCCGGTTGGATAGGGCTTGATCCGACCTCCGGCTTACTGGCCGGGGAAGGACATATTCCCCTGGCCTGCACACCCGATCCCGCCAGCGCAGCACCGGTCACCGGCGGCACCGATAAGTGCGAAGTGGAATTCGAATTTAGCAACACAGTAACCCGTTTGCACGAAGATCCACGCGTCACCAAGCCTTATACCGATGAACAATGGCAGCGCATCGACGCGCTGGGCCAACAGGTTGACCGTCAATTATTGGCCGATGATGTGCGCTTGACCATGGGCGGCGAACCGACCTTTGTGTCCGTTGACGACATGGAAGGCGCGGAGTGGAATGTCGATGCCGACGGCCCGCACAAACGCGAGCGGGCCAATGAGCTGACCAAACGCTTGCGCGATGAATTTGCAAAAGGCGCGATGCTGCATTACGGACAGGGAAAATGGTATCCGGGCGAGGCGTTGCCGCGCTGGCAGTACGGCATTTTCTGGCGTAAAGACGGCACGCCGGTTTGGCGCAATCCCGAATTGCTGGCCGATATTACCAAGGATTACGGTCATACTTCTGAACACGCCGAATCTGTTATCAAGCAATTTACGTTGCGATTAGGCTTGCAACCGCGCTATATCAAGACGGCTTTTGAAGACAGTTTTTACTATCTCTGGCAGGAAGGCGGGCTTCCGGAAAATATCGATCCGTTAAAAAGCAACCTGAAGGATTCGATTGAGCGCAAAACCTTGGCGCAGCTGCTGGATGCCGATTTAGGCAAAGCCGCAGGGTTTACCTTGCCGATAAAATGGGACTGGACGAATCAAAAATGGCAAAGCGGCCCCTGGAATTTTCGCCGCGGGCAGATGTTCTTGATTCCCGGCAACTCGCCAATGGGGATGCGCTTGCCATTAGGCAGTTTGCCTTGGGTTGCGCCGGACAAACGCGATAGCCAGGAAGAGCAAAGCCTGTTTGAGGCGCTGCCCGAACTCGGCGATTATTACGGCGAAGTCACGCGCCGTTACAGTCATATCGAGAAAAAGCTCAAGGCCCATCCCGAGCTGACCGAGCAGGACGCAGGCGACGATCAAACCGTCGAAGTGGAAGTGCCTCATACCGCAGTTTGCGTCGAAGCCCGCGAAGGCCGAGTGCATATCTTCCTGCCGCCGCTGACGTCGCTGGAACATTATCTGGAGCTGATTGCGGCAGTTGAAGCCACCGCGGAAAACCTGTCGATCCCGGTGGTGCTGGAAGGTTACGAACCGCCGCGGGATTACCGCATAGAGCGCTTGATGGTAACGCCCGATCCCGGCGTGATCGAGGTCAATATTCATCCGTCGAAAACTTGGCAAGAGTTGGTCGATAAAACCACCGTTCTTTATGAACACGCGCACCAGGTCAGATTGGGTACGGAAAAGTTTATGCTTGACGGCCGTCATACCGGAACCGGCGGCGGCAACCATATCACCATGGGTGCCGAAACGCCGACCGACAGCCCGCTGTTGCGCCGTCCCGACTTATTGCGCAGTCTGGTGACGTACTGGCAGCATCACCCCGGCTTGTCGTATTTGTTTTCCGGCATGTTCATCGGCCCGACCAGCCAAGCGCCGCGGGTTGATGAAGGCCGCGACGAAAAGCTTTATGAACTGGAAATCGCCTTCCAGCAAATGCCGGAAGGCGAAGTCCCTGCGCCGTGGCTGGTGGATCGCTTGTTGCGGCATTTGCTGACCGACATCACCGGCAACACGCACCGTTCCGAGTTCTGCATCGATAAACTCTATTCGCCGGACAGTTCGACCGGACGATTGGGCATACTGGAATTGCGCGCCTTTGAAATGCCGCCGCATGCCCGGATGTCGTTGGTGCAAACCTTACTATTGCGCTCGCTGATTGCCTGGTTTTGGCGCGAACCTTACAAACACGATTTAATCCGCTGGGGTACGGAGTTGCACGACCGTTTTATGCTGCCGCATTATGTCCGCGAGGATATGAAGCAGGTCAGCAAAGATCTGCAACGGGCCGGGTACGGTTTTGAGCTGGAATGGCTGGAACCTTTTTTCGAGTTCCGCTTTCCGCGTTACGGCAATACTTTCATAGACGGCATTGACCTGGAAATGCGCTTTGCGATTGAGCCCTGGCATGTATTGGGCGAGGAAGTCAGCAGCACCGGCACCGCGCGTTATGTGGATTCATCGGTGGAACGCGTTCAGGTCAAGGTGACCGGCTTTACCGAAGGCCGCTATGTGTTGACCTGTAACGGCAGGCGCCTGCCGTTACGCAACACCGGCCGCAAGGGCGAATATGTCGCCGGTGTGCGTTACCGCGCCTGGCAACCGCCCTCCGCGCTGCATCCTACGATCAGCCCGCATGTACCGTTGGTGATCGATGTGATCGATACCTGGAACGGACATTCGGTGGGCGGCTGCACTTATTATGTCTCCCATCCCGGCGGCCGAAGTTACGATGCATTCCCGGTGAATAGCTATGAAGCCGAGGCGCGGCGCGTCACCCGCTTTTGGGATTTCGGCCATACGCCCGGCATTATTACGCGCCCGCCCATGATAATGCCGACTGTTGCAGCGTCCGACGCGAAATTCAGCGTCAGCGAAGCCGTGCCGAGACCCATGTCTCCGCCCATTGAGGAGCTAAGTCACGAATATCCGTTTACAATGGACTTGCGGCATCGGAGCGGGTAATACCAACAAGTGCGCCGATGTGGCTGGTTCCCAAGCTCAAGCTTCGCGTGTCGGGAAGCTGGAGCTTCCAAGACGTGGGTTCCCAAGCTGGAGCTTGGGAACCAGCAGATAAACATGAGCCGCGTAGGGTACGCTGTGCGTACCATTGACTGCCAAAGGTACGCACAGCGTACCCTACGCGGCTAAATAAAATTAACTGATAAATCGTGCCATCCGCTTTGGAGATTGATTCAAATGACCGATAAATTAAAACAACTACCCCCGGCCATATTGACGCTGGATGATAAAAGTTACTCACTGCCCACTTTGATAGGGGCCGAGGGCGAAAAAGCCATCGACATTTCCAAATTGCGCAGTCAAAGTCATTACGTGACCCTGGATGAAGGCTATGGCAATACCGCCAGCTGCGAAAGCGCCATCACCTATATTGACGGCGAGAAAGGCATACTGCGGTATCGCGGTTATCCCATTGAGGAACTGGCCGAACATTCACGTTTTGTTGAAGTCGCCTATCTGCTGCTGAATGGCGAGCTGCCGAACAGCCAACAATTATTGGAGTTTTCTACCAATCTTAATGAGTCTTCGATTATTCATGAAGACATGCATCATTTCTTTAACGGCTTTCCGCGCGGCTCGCATCCCATGGGTATTTTGGCGACCATGGTGGCGTCGTTATCCACGTTCTACCCGATTCCCGACCGGCTCGATGCGGCGACGGAACAACAGATCGTTATCAACTTGATCTCCCAGGTGCGTACTATCGCGGCTTTTTCTTACAAGAAATCGATCGGCGAACCGCTGGTTTATCCGTCCTACAAGCTTAAGTACGTGCGCAACTTCCTGAACATGATGTTTTCATCGCCGGTGCGTGATTATCAATTGGATGATGATATCGTCAGGGCCATCGATATGTTCCTGATCCTGCATGCCGACCATGAGCAAAATTGCAGCACCTCTTCGGTGCGCACCGCGGGCTCCAGTATGGCGAACGTGTATGCGGTGGCTTCGGCAGGCATTTCGGCGCTTTGGGGACCGCGCCATGGCGGGGCCAATCAGCAAGTGATACAGATGCTTGAACAAATACATGCCGACGGCGGCGACGGCACTGAATTTATCAACCAGGCGAAAGACAAAAACTCGTCAAGCCGACTGATGGGGTTCGGCCATCGCGTGTATAAAAATTTCGACCCCCGCGCCATGGTATTAAAAAAGCAATGCGACAAATTATTCGATAAAGCCGGAGTCAGCGATCCTTTGTTCGATATTGCCCGGAAACTGGAAGAAATCGCCTTGAAAGACGACTATTTCATTTCCCGAAAACTGTATCCCAATGTCGATTTTTATTCCGGGTTGATTCTCCGGGCCGCGGGCATACCCACCAATATGTACACGGTATTATTCGCTATCGGCCGGATGCCCGGCTGGCTGGCCCACTGGCGGGAAATGCTGCACGGCGAGCAAGTGATCATTACCCGCCCCCGTCAGATCTATGTAGGCGAGCCGTTACGTCGCTATCAAGATATTGAACAACGGCCTTAATGTCGCAAATAGTAAAGATAACGACTCAGCGCCAACAAATACAATGGAACGCAGATGACGCGGATAATTATGATGAACACAGATAAATCTTATTTAATCATAATTATCCGCGTCATCCGCGTTCCATTTTCTAACCACTGAGCAGTACGCATGAACGAATCAACCGGCGATATTGGCGCGCAGTTTTACGCCACAAAACTTGGCGTTTACGATGAAATGCTCGCCAAAGAACATAAAGTGCTGCCTTACTGGGAGCGCTTTATGGACGCCATTGCAACGCTGGGTAGCGAACAACTGGAGTTGCGCCGCCGCGAAGCCCAGCGCCTGTTACGGGAAAACGGCGTCACTTACAATGTTTACGGCGATACGCAAAAGCTCACCCGGCCCTGGCGGCTCGACCCTGTTCCGCTGCTGATCAGCAGTGAAGATTGGTCGCTTATTGAAGCGGGCCTTAAACAACGCGCCGAGCTGCTCAACCTGATTTTAAAAGACATCTACGGTAAACAGCAGCTGTTGAAAAAAGGCCTGCTGCCCAGTGAGCTGGTGTTGGCGCACGACGGCTTTTTGCATCCTTGCGTGGGCGCCCTGCCCCATCTGCAACGCGAGCTGATTGTTTATTCGGCCAACCTTGCCCGTGGACAGAACGGCCGCATGCTGGTATTGGACGACCGTAGCCAGGCGCCTTCCGGCGCCGGTTATGCCCTGGAAAATCGCACGGTGATGACGCGGGTGCTCCCGGACATTTTCCGCGAAACGCAAGTGCATCGGCTGTCCGGTTTTTTTAAGGCCCTGCGCAAGGGACTGGCCGATATTGCGCCGCATAATAAAGAAGATCCGCGGATTGTGATACTCACGCCGGGTTCTCTTAACGAAACCTATTTTGAGCACGCCTATTTGTCGTCTTATCTCGGTTTTTCGCTGGTTCAGGGCGACGACCTGACGGTACGCGACGGCCGCGTCTGGCTTAAATCGCTGGACGGCCTGCAACCGGTCGACGTTATCTTGCGGCGCGTTGACGATTCGTTCTGCGACCCGCTGGAATTGCGCAGCGCGTCCCGGCTGGGCGTTGCAGGATTGCTCGAAGCCGTGCGCCGAAACAATGTGGCGATTGCCAATCCGCTGGGCAGCAGCGTCCTGGAAAATCCGGGACTATTGGCCTTTTTACCCCGGCTCTCGCGGCATTTTTTAAACCAGGAATTGATACTGCCTTCGGTTGCCACGTGGTGGTGCGGTCAGCGCCGCGAACGGGATTTTGTGCTGCAAAATCTTGATCGGCTGATCATTAAACCGATCAATCGCAGTTCGGGGAATTACGCCCTGTTCGGCGGCCTGTTAAGCGCCAAGGAAAAAGAACTTTTACGTGCCACCATTATCGCCAAACCGCATTGTTATGTCGGTCAGGAGCATGTCAGTTTTTCTACCGTGCCCTCGTTTATCGACCACCATATCGAGCCGCGATTTGCGGTATTGCGGAGCTTTGCGGTTGCCAGCGGCGACGACTATCAAGTGATGCCCGGCGGTCTAACCCGGATTGCCCGCCAACAGGACGATTTTATCGTGTCGAATCAGGCCGGCGGCATCAGTAAAGACACCTGGGTGTTGGCCGATGAACCGGACAAGCAGGTCAGCTTGTGGTTCCAGCCCGGCCGGGATGTGGTCTTGGCTGCGGACACCGAACCCTTGACCAGCCGCGCCGCCAATAACCTGTTTTGGGTTGGGCGCTACCTGGAGCGCATCAAAGCGGCGACTCGCTTGATGCGCACGATATTGCTCAAATTAGCGGAAGCCCCGGAACTTAACGATCCGCTCGACAGCCAGTGCCTCGATGTATTATTGAGCGCCCTGACTCAGGTAACCGGCACCTATCCGGGCTTTGTTACCAGTAATGCGTCGGTGTTAAAAGAGCCCCAAAATGAATTACTGGCGCTCGCTAAAAATGTCCAGCGCTCCGGCACGCTGGCGACCAACATCCAAGCCTTTGCCCAAACCGCCTTCAGTATCCGCGATGTCTGGTCGCAGGATACCTGGCGCTGCGTCGATAATATTCAACGGCGCTGGCAACAACGGGTCGTGAACGGCGATTGCGACCTGGAACAACTGCAAAAACACCTGGACGATTTAATTACCGGCTTTGTCGCATTTATCGGCTTGACCACCGAGAGCATGACTCGCGAAGCGGGTTGGCTGATGCTGGATAGCGGCCGTCGCCTGGAGCATTCACTGACATTGATCGCGTTGCTGCGCGCCACGGTGGTGCAGCGTCATGAGTCGGCATTGCAAAACCAGCTGCTGGAAGCGGTGTTGATCTCCACCGACAGTTTGAGCATTTACCGCCGCCGCTACCGCTCATTTATCAAGTTGCCGATGGTGCTGGAATTATTGCTGATGGATGAAACGCATCCACGTTCGCTGGCCTATCAATTACATCAATTATCCGACCATATCGGCGCATTGCCAAGGGAACGCGGCAAGGGGCAATTGAGCGAGGAAGAACGTTTAATACTCAGGGCTTACACCGACCTGCGCTTGGTCAAAGTGTCCGAGTTGGTTAACGTTGCTGACGATGTCGGCGTTTACAGTGAGCTGGAAAGCGTTTTGTCGGCGATGACGGAACTGTTATGGCGGCTTTATGAAGTGCTTGCGCAAGCTTATTTCAGCCATTCTCAAGTGCCGCAATTGATGACGCCGACGCAACCGGAGGATGATCTGTGAAATACCGCATTACCCACAGCACTCTTTACAAATACAGCCAGTTGGTCGGCCTGTGCCAGAATGAAGCGCGATTGCAGCCCCGCGATTTCTGGCGTCAGCAATGTCAAAGCAGTCGCTTTGACATTAGCCCCGAGCCTAACGACTTTCACGAACGCAGGGATTTTTTCGGCAATCGTGTCGCTTATTTCGCCATACAACAAGCGCATCAACGCTTGGTGGTTACCGCCGTCAGTGAAGTCACGGTATTTCCCAGGCAAAGCCGTGACGATTTGGCTAATTTAATAACTTGGGAACAAGTGCGCGACCAGTTGCAAGGAGGACCAGGTCCCGGACAATCACAAGTGCAATCGCAGTCTCAATCGCAAAGCCAGCCCCAGCAGCAAGATGGCTATGACGAGCTACTGGATGCCAAGCTGTTTCTGCTGGACTCGCCGATGGTCGTCGCCAGCGACGAACTGGCTAATTACGCCCAAAGCTCATTTTTGCCCAATCGGCCGCTGGTGCAGGTAGTGACGGATTTGATGCAGCGCATCCATGTCGACTTTACTTACGATCCGAGCAGTACCACGATTGCCACGCCGTTATCCGACGTGCTGCAATTTCGCCGCGGCGTGTGCCAGGATTTTGCCCACTTGGCGATCGGTTGCTTGCGCTCCTTCGGCATTGCCGCGCGTTACGTCAGCGGCTATGTGGAAACGCAGCCGGTGCCGGGCAAGCAGCGTTTGGCCGGGGCGGATGCGTCACATGCCTGGTTTGCCGTGTATGTGCCGGGTACCGGCTGGCTGGAGTTCGATCCCACCAATAATGCGGTACCGTTCGATCAACATATCACCTTGGCTTGGGGACGCGACTACACGGATGTTACTCCGCTAAAGGGCATTGCCTTTGGCGGGGGCCAGCATACCTTGTCGGTGTCAGTGGATGTGCTTAGATTGGAATAACATAATACCGCTATCGATCATCCCTAAGCGCCGGGCGTGTTGGACGTTGGCGTTGCTTTATTGGATAATGGCCTGAAAGTATCTTTAAACACCACAATCGAACGTTTTTTATGACTTATTGTATTGCCGCTTCTATAGATGAAGGACTTATCCTGGTTTCCGACTCAAGGACCAATGCCGGTATTGATAACGTCAGTACTTACGGCAAAATGCATGCATTTAAAACCAACGATGACCGCAAGATTGTTTTACTGTGCGCCGGTAATCTTGCTACCACTCAAGCCGTTTTAGAGCAGCTGCACCGCGATAAAATCAAGAATGCCGGCGTCAATATCAATAATGTGGAGTGCTTGTCCGAGGCGGCCGCCTATCTGGGCCATGTCAGCGTCGAAAAACAAAAACAACATGTCAATTCGGAAGGACAATCGGCATTTAATCCCTCGGCCAGTTTTATTTTAGCCGGTCAAATCGGCGATGAGCCGCACGGCGCTTATATGGTTTATGCGGAAGGCAACAGCATAACCAGTTCAACCAATACGCCGTTTTTACAAATCGGCGAGAGTAAATACGGCAAGCCGATACTGGACCGTTTTCTTAAATTGAACACCTCAATCGACGAAGCGGCGCGCTGCTGTTTGGTGTCGATGGACTCGACCATCCGTAGTAATGCCAGTGTCGGGCCGCCGGTAGAAATGCTCATTTATCGCAAAAACAGTTTCAGCTTTGACGAGTATTATTGCTTTGACGGCGATGATGATTATTTGCTGCAACTTCGGCGCAGCTGGGAAGCCAAGCTCCGTGAAGCGATAGGCGCATTGCCCAGTCTCAATAAAGAAGCGGTTAAGCTCATGCGGGTTGATTTGTAGCTTGCGCTGGTTCCCAATCTCCAGAGACTATGAAAGTATTCGTTTTTAAACAAAATTAAAAAACTCACCACGAAGGCACGAAGAGCACGAAGTTTTCAATACATTGAATAAAAGCAATTATTTTTCTTCGTGTACTTCGTGCCTTCGTGGTGAATAATGCTTTTACCCGTTTTTTGATGATACTTTCACAGTCTCTCCAGCTTGGGAACCAGCGTAAAGATTGACGTTCGCTACCGGATCTTCACAGATCAAAATAGTTAATCGCGCCAATCAGCGGTGTGCGTGGGTTTAATGACAATTTCACCGGAATTTTATCGAGCAAGGGAAGAAAACGGCCTTTAGCTTTAAACGCCTGGATAAAGTTACCGTCCTGCATCGCAGGTAATATTTTCGGGCCAATTCCCCCGCCGATAAAGATCCCGCCGATGGCAAGCGACTTTAATGCCAGGTTGCCTGTTTCAGCCCCATAGAGTTCAACAAAAAGCCTGACTGCCTCCGCGCATAACCGGTCTTCACCGGAAACTCCCAGCCCGGAAATGACGGCATTCCTGTCTATATCGCTATTGTTATCGGGCACATCAGGGCAAGGCGGCGCAAAGTCCTGCGCACAGAGAAAATCATACAGATGGCTGAAGCCTATACCCGACAGGATACGTTCGCAGCTGACGTGATCGGGGTAACTTTTTCTAAGATAAGCCAACAGCTGATCCTGCCGGGGATTTTGAGCGGCAAAGTCGCTGTGCCCGCCTTCGGTAGCCATAGGATGATGTTTGTTGCCGTCCCAATAAAGAATGGCTTCGCCCAAGCCTGTTCCAGCCGCGATGACGGCAATATTGCCTTCCTGGGTTTCAGCATTCGGATTGAGTTCTACCAGATCGTGTTCGGGCAGGTACAACATGCCCAGCGCCATGGCTTCCAGGTCATTCAGGAGTTTTACTTTAGCCGTGCCCAGTTTTATTTTCAGCGCTGCCGCGTCCAGCAGCCACGGCAAGTTAGTGGTTTGGCAACGCTGATTGACGACCGGGCCCGCTACGCCGAAACACGCCGACTTGATGTTAACGCCGGCGGGCAAAAAGGCGGTCAAAATATCGTCAAATTCCGGGAATAGTCGGCTTGAGTAGGTTTGTTCCTGCACGCAGGTCAGTGACCCGCTGGCATCTCCGGTCAAAATGGATAATACCGTTTTCGTTCCGCCTATATCTCCGGCCAGTATCATAATGTTTCCCTCTCCTTATTATTAAGCAGATATATTAAAGCGTCCAGGATGCCGTTAGCTACTTTATGCGGCGGCAATCGATAAAAATCCTGCCATGCTAACGATACGCACTCTTCGTAGTTGTCTTTGCTTTCAGGATGAGCTTGCAACCAGCTGACTCTTACGGCATGGCCAACAATAATGTCCGTCAACAAAGTATCGTCAATATGTAATGATGGGGTTTCACGAAAAATAGACGCCATTGCTTTTAGCGCTTCTACCGTTAATTGACGATAAACCGGGGCTTGAATTTTGTTAAGCAAATGGTTGACGTGCAGCTTGAAACTTTGCTCGCCCGCGGTTGATTGCGACAGGGTGTTCTCGCTATCCAGCCGATTCTTACTGTTGAGCTTGTCGCCTATCGCCAACCCTTTGCAGTGGTGCAGGATGTCCCAGACGCTGGCAAAAAAAACATCATTTTCTCTGCCGACACTGCCTTGCTGTTCGCGCCATCCGTACCAATCGTCAATTTCCGAATGATCTTTCGGGTCCATGTTTTTCGGGAAGCGCGCGCCGGTTAACTCCCGACAATCGCCTTCATAGTGCAGCGTTTCAGCCAAACCCAATTGATCTTCCGTATTGCTGTAATCCTCCAGCGTTTCTTTTACTTTTCCGGACAATTGATAAGGCGGCAAAGAAAGAATTTCATTAAACGCCTGATCTAATGTGCCGCTGCCTGATTCGCGTTTTTGTCTTGCAACAAGCAACTGCAGGATATGCCCTACTCTTACGGTATGCATATCGATGAACAATTCGGGGTTAGACTTGATTAACATGCCCAAATAAATGATCAATTCCTGAATAATGATGTGTTCACTGGCATCATTATTATTGTAGGCACGGATAGTTTGCAAAATTTCCGAGGAATCGGCCGGGCGCGTCAAGGTTGCCCTGCCGCTGTAAGCACGGCCTAAGGTCAGTGCATGTTGGCGAACCAGTATATCGGTGGCCGCCTGTTCCAGGTTGATGTCGTACTTGCCCAGCAGACCCGCACAACGCCTGACAATATACCAGGCATGTTGATCTCCGGCCCGCTGGTAGATTTCTTCCAGCAAGTCGCGCACATAACCGATAGCGCCATCCGTCGCCGATAATCCGGTGTCGTAATCCAGCCCATGACGAAAACTCAGTAAATTTAAGAGTTCAAGTTGTGCGTAAAGGTTGGCATTGGTTTTTAGTTGCTCGATGAGCACTTCATCGGCGCTGATTTCCCACTCCGTCACCGTGTAGGTATCCAGCGGCGCCGATGGAATCGTGCTTATGGGCAATACCGGAAAAAAAGGTCGCTCGGCTTCCTCCCAAGTGGCCTTGGAAAATTGAAAGTCATGCAGATAGTTGATTTTTTCATGGCTTGAAGTTTCTGCGAAATCGGCAAGGGTTCCGAGTTGCACCGGAATACTCAGCGTAGAGCCTTGTTGCAGTTCTTTGATGAACTCAATCAGGACTTCACGGTTATGGCTGCCCAACATATTCTGTTTTATGGTCATCACCACCAATGGATTACCCGGTCTGTCCCAATGCTTATAAATATAGGCCAGTTCCAGTCGTAGGCGCTGAATCAGCAAGCGGTTGTCCATCGCAAGGTAGAAGCCTTTTTGATTAAGGCATTGCGGCAGGAAAAGCAGGCACTCGCCTGCCAATATATACATCTTGGAGGTTGCCAGCGTCCGCAGCTGCCTCAACGGCCTGCCTGTCAAGCCGATACGGTCATTCCTGCCGACATGCGTGTAGGCATCGGCGAGTTCATTGGCTTCCCTGATTTGGATAGGCGCTATCGCGGCGAGTGTTTGAGTGCGAATGCCGTATTTCATTAAGCTGTTTTGTACGGCTTCATCCTGGGCAAGTAACTGAATTTGCAGCTTGCGATCCTGAGCGTGTTTAACGACTTTGTGCCGCCCCAGGGGGTCGATGTCCTCACAACACAGCAAACCGTCCTGAATAAGGCTGCCCAGCATAAACAGACTTTGCGCCCAAACCAGAGGCACATTTTCATTCGGGACGCGTTGCTGGCTGTGTGGATTGGCTTTTTCCGCTTCGATTAAGTCTTTGGGGACACTATAAAGTTCCGGCAATAATTGCCGCCCATCTTGTTCAACCAGCAGACTTTCCAATTTAGCGCGATAGCGCAAGGCGGCATCGTTATCGCCTGCGAACACATTGTTAAGCAGTAAATAGGTAAAAAACAACGGCCATTCGCATTCAATATCCATGAATTGTTTTAATTCATGTGGATCATAATATTGGCGATGACTGTCTTCTATGGCGGTTTGGTGACCATCCAGCAAGAAGCGTTTGCAGCCGTATCGGCCTTCCAGTTTTTCGCAAATAATCGCTTCTGTTTTTGCCCGGAGTATCGGGTTATCAACCGCGAAAGCCGGGAACCCGGTGATGCTGAGCACGGCGGAATCCGCCTCTTTGGAAATGGACTCCCTGGGCAACAGCGACTCCAGGGTAATTCGCGTTCGGGCGATGTCGTCGCTGATCACATGAACGACAGACGCTTGCCCGCCCTCCTTGCCGAATAGATTAAAGCCGGACAGCGCTTCCAGCGCCGCTTTTGCCATGCCGATTGAACTGGCGTTCAACTCGGCAATGCCATGATTGGTTTTGTGGCCGCGCTCCCAGATGCCGTAGTCGGGCGTGCGGTAAGTCCGGCTGATGTAGTGAACCAGGTTTTGCACAAAATTGACTTCGTCTATCGTAAACACAATGCGCAAGCCGGACGCCGTCATTTGCGCCAGCATCAACAGGAATAAAGACGTGGCGTCCAGTTGCAAATGTCCCCATTCATGGTCGCCGACCACCACCGCGCCGGTTTTCGTATCGTACTTGGCATGCAAGGCGTCCAGCGGATTCTGCGACTGCTTGAATTTCTCGACTTTAGGCGCTTGGCGCATCATCGCCGTCAGCAGTCCGCGCATCAGCTTGACGACGCTCTGCTCCAGCAAATAAGCGCGTCCGCTGTTTTTTTCAACATAGCTGTCTTCAACGCGCCGGTAAGCAAGCGCCAAACCCCATGCAGAGAGAATACTGTAAACATTATCCCTTACCCAGGCATCGGTATAATTGCCATGCACGTTGACCGCGGTACTGGCCGGCAATAAGCCGGTCACCCAATCCTGCCGGATCAGGATAATGTCCTGCACCTGCTGGAAATAAGTCTCTAGTTTGTCGTGTTGAGTCGGATTCATGTTCAATTAATGCATCATTTTAGAAATAGACTCTCAGGATAGCCGCTCAGCCATGTCGAGCCGCGACTATAATCCCATGGATACGTAATAATCAGCAATTAATGCGCCATAATTTATGTCCACCAACAGAGGACGACTTCGCGTTCTTTGCGGTTACGCTTAGCCTCGCGGCTTGCCCCCTGCATCACGGCTTACCGAAACAGCCTGTCTTCGCAATGATTTGCACCAAATTTGAGATGGAAACCTGTTTTTTGCACTAAAAATGCCCACAACTATTGTCGATCGATTCGCAACAACGCTTTTCCCCGAACAGTTATCCTGTACAGCGCTGTACGTACCGGGTGCCAACCATGAATAAAAGGCTATTGGTTTGATTATTGCTTTCTGCTGACTGAACGGACATTTTTAACTCGGTTACGGCTTGAATAAATAACCCGGATTTCAATAAAACCATGAACCTAGAAAAATCATTTCGTCCACGAAATGCGAAAAAATATTCGAAGCGATATAAAACAGGGCTTCCATTTTTTAGGCAAGACAGCCGTAGGGCGTGCCGTGCGCGCCAAAAGGTTTAATACGAAGTCCCGGAGAAGGCGCGCACGGCGCGCCCTACGGCCTGTTCAATACAACAGGCTGATTTATTTCGTGTCTTTCGTGCTTTTCGTGGACTAACTGCGGTTTTTAGGATGAGCCTGAAACTTTAACTTAATGGAGAAACAATGAGCGCTATTCATTTTATCGGCGGCGAAAAAGGCGGCGTAGGCAAATCCGTCGTAGCCCGTGTGCTGGCTCAATACATGATAGACAACGAAATACCGTTTATCGGTTTCGACACGGACCGTTCGCATGGTTCCTTGCTGCGTTTTTATACCGACTACGCATCGCCTACCGTCATTGATCATTACCAAAGTCTGGATGTGATTATGGAGACGGCCTTAGCGAATCCGGGGCAGCGCATCCTGGTTGATCTCGCAGCCCAAACCCATCATCCGCTGGCAAAATGGATCGATGAATCCGGCGTGCTGGAACTGGCAGACGAGCTGGGAATTGCCCTGTACTACTGGAATGTGATGGACTCCGGCAAAGATTGCGTGGATTTGCTCGGCAAACTGCTCGATCAATACGGCTCTCGATTGAATTACATACTGGTACAGAACCAGCTTCGCGACGACAGCTTCGCTCTTTTAGAATCGTCAGGCGTTAAAGAGCGTGCCTTGGCGCTGAATACCAAGGTGATGACATTGAAGCGGCTGCATTCGCCGGTAATGACCAAAATTGACGGCAACAGCTCCAGTTTTTGGGCGGCAACAAACAAGGATACCGAAAGCCTGAACGCCTTGGGTTTATTGGAGCGGCAACGCGTCAAAATATGGCTGAGACACGCTTATAGCCAGATTCAGTCGGTGGGACTTTTATGCGAGTAGGCGCTTTTTTAAAAGTAAAATCAGTATGAAATTGGGCGTTAGTTGCAATCTTCATTTCCAGCTGGATGCCCCGACGGTGTTAATTTTAATGCTACGCCCGTTGAACGGTATACAGCAATGGATTACAAAATCCAGTTATGTTGTCGAGCCTGACGTGCCGATAATCGAGAGCAAAGACAACTACGGCAATTCCTGTCAACGGCTGGTTGCTCCGCCCGGAGAATTTATTATTCGTACCTCTGCCGAAGTCATCACGGCTGAATATATCGATAGCGCGCCTGGCGCGCATTTTATTGAAATCCAGAATCTTCCTTATCAAATCCTGCCTTATCTGTTACCCAGCCGCTATTGCGAATCGGACCGATTTGGCGATCTTGCCAGAGAGATAGTCAGCGATGCGCTGCCGGGTTACGATCAGGTCGGCAAAATTACTGATTGGGTTCGCCGCTCCATCCAATATATTCCGGGTTCCAGCGATTTGCCGCTTTCGGCGATTGAAGTTCATAACCGCGGCTATGGCGTTTGCAGGGATCTTGCGCAACTGGCCATCGCATTGTGCCGAAGTATCAGCATACCTGCGCGACTGGTGGTAGGGTATTTGTATCAGCTTGAACCGATGGACTTGCATGCCTGGTTTGAGGCCTATATCGGCGATCGATGGTATGCTTTCGATGCCACTCAGGGCGATTTACGCGGCGGCAGGGTGATTATTGCTTTTGGACGCGATGCTGCCGATGTTTCGATATTTCATCAATTCGGCTTGGGTTGTATTTTGAAGGGCATGGATGTTCAGGTTAATTTGCTGAACAAGTCCCTGTAATCGGCATGAGGTTCGTTGGTCATCAATACTTGATGACCAACTCACTACGCAGACTTAACGCATTTATCGCCATGAACTTAACCTTGCCGTGAGATACGCCGATTGTAATCTTGCTGGAAAAATAGATTATTTGTCAGCAAAACAAAAAGCTGGAAAAGAGCAGCGCCAGCTATCGCAAAAAAAGAGGCTAGCAAAACTATTACTGTGATAATTTTCATTGTTAGTTACCTGATATTTGTTTAATCCGAGCGCAAATAATCCTCCCGTTAAATAAGCAAAACAAGTGATTTAATTATTAATCAAGCTAAGCAAAGCCAAGTATTCCGGCGTCTTGACCGGTGTCCCGCCTACCCGTTGTTAGTCTGCAACAGTCCATTTAACATCATCATTACCCGCCAAGAAGGTGCTTACTATTGGCACCGCATACGGTTAAACAAACAGATGAATTCTGGCCGCTTTGTCTGCTTTTTTGTGTAAAAGCAACAAAATAATCAGTCGCTCTTCGGCAAGAAATTATTGTTTAAATATCGATAAAATGCCGACAATGACCGCAACAACTGCCGAGCATGCGAGTTCACTTTGCCAGACTCATTCCAGCCTCGAATTTGACCGTAAAAATTCATTATCGCATTGTTTTTAAATAAAAAACTTGCTAACAAGACATTGAAATTCATATAAATACGGGTTCCCCTTCCCTGTTTATTCTGCGTGTAATTTAATAAAAACAGCCTCTAAAAGTGATAAATTTCAGAAAGGTGCTACCGCCCACCCGCCATAACCTCTGCCGGAAATGGCTACCTTAGTATCGAGTGCCTTATTTCACTCCGCCCATTCAAAAATCCCGTCATCCATCAGCGCGAACCGGTTCCGGGATTAGCCAACCGAACCTTGAAATTTATTCCAACGGCTCAAGACAGTCATTTTGCCGACTTGTAACATAACTTTCATCTGCGTTTGTTAACATTCAAATAACGTAGACTTTTCCTGGCAAACCATGAGAACTCAACCAATACCGGTTAAACGGTCATCGACATAACCCCTCTTGCTGGTAATACACTATTAAAAGTTTGATTATGAATATCACCACCTATCGAACCATCTGGATTTCCGACTTACATCTTGGCTCCACCCAATGCCGGGCCGACCTTTTACTCGACTTTCTAAAATACAATGAGAGTGAAAAACTTTACCTGGTGGGCGACATTATCGATTTTTGGGCGCTTTCCAAGAAAATGTATTGGCCCAGAGATCACAATACGGTGATTCAGAAAGTCCTGCGCAAAGCCAGACATGGCACCCAGGTCATCTATATTCCCGGCAACCATGACGAAAACGTCAGGCATTACGACAATTACGTCTTTGGCGACATCGTCGTTAAAAATTCAGATGTGCATGTCACCTCCGCCGGAAAGCAGTTTCTGGTTGTCCATGGCGACGAGTACGATACCATTGCCAAATGCCACAAGTGGCTTGCCAAGCTGGGCAGCGATGGATACGACTTTTTGATTGAGATTAACCGCCTGCTGCGAATGGTCAGGCGATGGTTTGGCGTGCAGTCGAACTTCTCGCTTGCCGCCTTTGTCAAATTCAAAGTCAAGAATGTGGTTCAGTTTATTTCCGATTATGAAGAAAGTATCGTCAACACGCTTAAAGACCAGGATCTTGACGGCGTTATCTGCGGGCATATACACCACGCTGAAATTAAGGAAATAGACGGATTTTTATATGTCAACACGGGAGACTTCGTGGAAAGTTGCACCGCCATAGTGGAGCACTTCAATGGAACGTTGGAACTCGTAAAGTGGCACAGGATTGAGTCGGCTATCGCCCATAATGAGATCATGGAAGTCAACATTGAATAGATAGCAAATTGTCGCTCATCGCCAAAAAGCTGAACGGCTGTAATGAGTCTTTCGTGCTTTTCGCGGACTAACTGCGGCTTTTAGGATTTGGTCAATAATAACTTCCCTAAACATGAACTTATCGTTTCCGCGCTCTGCACTCATCGTTATGCACAAGTGTCTGAAGAACTCTGCGAGCAGACGGCTTTGCAACGGGAGTGCAAGCTTTGCTTGCGCTTGCAGGCGAAGCCTGCACTCCAGCTATCGGTCAAGGCGCGCTACGCCGCGAGTCACGACCAACCTCAGCATATACGACACGGAGCGTGTGAACTCTAAGAGGAAGTTATTTTTTAGCGAAACCTTTAGGATTAACGATTAACACATCGCTTGCCCCGATTTAAGCCCGTAGCTGATAAACTAAACAAACTTTTTTAACCATTGATAGTGCAACGACTCCGGTTTTCGCAGCGTCGCACAGGGCAAATAATTCTATGAATCGCGGTTTTACCACCATTCTTGCAGCACAATTCTTTTCATCACTGGGAGATAATGCGCTTCTGTTCGCCGCTATCGCGCTGCTCAAAAGCCTGGATGCGCCCTCCTGGCAAATTCCTGTCTTACAGCAATTTTTCGTGTTCTCCTTTATCGTGCTCGCCCCTTTTGTCGGCGCATTTTCCGACGCATTGCCGAAAGGCCAGGTCATGTTCATTAGCAACGGCATCAAGATAGTCGGTTGCGCTACCATGCTGTTGGGTTTGCATCCGCTGCTCGCCTATGGCTTCGTCGGCGTGGGCGCGGCTTTGTACTCGCCGGCTAAATACGGCATCCTGACCGAATATCTCCCAACCGATAAATTGGTGTGGGCAAACGGCTGGATGGAAGGCCTGACCGTTGCGTCCATTATTTTGGGCGCCATATTCGGCGGATTATTGATCGGTCATCGCGTTGAGGATCAAGTCATTCATCAACTGGGAGCGCTTGAGTTCAATGGCGGCATTGATACCGCTCCCGAGTTCGCGATTTTTATTATTTTCGGTCTTTATATCGTAGCGGCAATACTCAATTGCTATATTCCCAAACTGTCCATTGAACATACCCTGCCGAATCGAACCCCAGGGTTCCTGTTGGCAGATTTCTGGCGCGGCTTCCTGCTGCTATGGAAAGATCCGTTGGGACAAGTCTCTCTCGCGGTAACCTCGCTGTTTTGGGGAGCGGGAACCAGCTTGCGTTTGATTATTCTCGCCTGGGCTGCGGTAGCGCTAAAGCTCGATCTGGAGCAAGCCACTCAATTGACTGCCTTGGTTGCTGTGGGTCTTGCCATCGGTTCGGTGGTGGCGGCCAAGGTTGTGCCATTGGAACATGCGGTGAAAGTATTGCCTTTGGGAATCGCTATGGGTTTCGTCGTATTAGCCATGGCCTTAGTGACCGATTGGCGACCGGCGGCGCTGTTGCTGATCTTGATTGGCGCCCTGGCAGGCTGTTTTTTGATCCCCATGAATGCATTGCTACAGCACCGGGGCCATCAACTCATGGGGTCGGGACATTCCATCGCCGTACAAAACTTCAACGAAAATCTTAGCATTTTATTGATGCTGGGCGCTTATGCGTTGATGATTGATGCCGGACTTTCGGTGCATACCATTGTGATCGTGTTTGGGCTATTTTTGTCGACTGCAATGGGTTTGCTATTTAAAAAACACGGTCATGACCAGGATTAATGTTGGCTGTTAATGCACTGATGAAAAAACGGGTTTTAATTATGTCGGCGGGTGCGGGAACCGGCCACATCAGAGCGGCCGAAGCGTTGGAGCTGTCCTTTGCCGCCGACGGCCGGGTTGCCGAAGTCGTCAATAACGATGCGCTGCAATACACCAACAAACTGTTCCGGGATTTCTATTCCAGCTTTTATACCTCGCTGGTGCGATCTGCGCCGAATTTCCTCGGCTGGTGGTATAAAACCAGCGACGAACCGTGGCACACGGACAGAATGCGGCACATGATAGACCGGCTCAATACCAAGCCGCTGGTGCGGTTTATCCGGGAATTCGACCCGGACATCACGGTCTGCACCCACTTCATGCCCGCCGGAATCATCTCCCACCTGATTGCAACCCAACAGTTGCAAGCGCGCCTGTCCATTGTGGTCACGGATTTCGATTTTCATGCGATGTGGTTGTCGCGCTCATTCCATCGCTATTTTGTCGCTATCGATGAAACCAAAGCGCATCTTGAAATGCTCGGCATTCCCAACGAAAGAATCACCGTATCCGGCATACCCATCGACCCCGTATTCCAACAACCCGTCAACCGCGTAGAAGAACGACTCCGACTGGGACTGAATCCTGAAAAGCCGGTTTTGCTGCTGTCGGCCGGAGCCTTGGGCGTAGGTCCCACCGAGTACATGGTGGAACGAATGCTCAACCTGAATAGCGACGCGCAGACCGTGGTTGTCTGCGGACGCAACGACGAACTGAAACAGCGCATCGTGCAATTGGTCGATGGCCGAAGCGCCCGGTTTAAGGTTCTGGGTTACACCGACGAAATGCACAAGCTGATGAAAACAGCCGATATTTTTATCGGCAAGCCCGGCGGCATCACGACCTCCGAGGCTATCGCCTGCGGACTGCCGATGTGCGTGGTGTCCCCGATTCCCGGCCAAGAGGAAAGAAACAGCGATCATCTTTTGGAGGAAGGTATCGCGGTCAAATGCAACGACCTGACCACCCTCCCCTTCAAACTGGAGCGCTTGCTGGAAGACCCTGACAGGTTGGCTCGAATGAAACTCAATGCCTTGCGTTTTGCCAAACCCGATGCCTCGGCAACCATCGTCGATACCCTGCTCGAAGATCGTCTTCCGCCGCTATCCTTCACCAAAGATCAACGGGCGGCGATTGCCCTGGCAGCGGGTCCGGAATAAGCGGGTAGCGCGTATGAAATACATCGCTACATTCCCGTATTTATAATAAAAAAATAAACACTCGCTGCGCACAATAGAATAGAGGCAATGAGCTGCACTATGGGATAGTCTGAAAACCTACCGAGGGTCTTGTCGAACAACTCGTTCACGATCGTAAACACCGACCAGTGGGAAACATCCCGCTGTGCATCCACCGGCCGTTTTTTGTCAACGGGGCGCGCGGACTCTGTTCTTTTTGGAGCGGACGACATAGCCGGACTGGGAGGCGCTTTAATAGATGACGCTTCCGACTCGGCAATCTTTGCCGCCTTCTTATCCCGGTTCGTCAGCCATAAAAAAACCTCGGTCCCCAGCCCTATATCATCGGCCGCCCGTCTCACACTGACTAGATCAACGATAATTTTGTTGGCTTCATAGCTGACACGTAGCGCCCTGTCGCAAAACGCATTGACCAAGCGAGGCGTACCTCGCGTAGCGATTATGATAGCTTCCATGGCATCGTCAGTAAAAATTCTCGACTGACTCCCCGCGATTTTCAATCGATGCGTTATATATTCATGGGTTTGCAAATGCGTCATTTTGCCGATGGTCTCCATCCAGGCGATGCGCTGTTTAAACGACTCCAGTTCAGGCCGGGACAATGTAACGAGAAATTCCTCCTGCCCCAGCAAAAGCATTTGGATCAGCTTAATGCTGCCTTGTTCAAGATTATTCAAAAGCCGAATGCACTCCAGCACATCGTCGGATATTTTATGCACCTCATCCATAATCAACAGGCAGCTGTTGCCCGCGTCGTGGAGTTTTAGCAAATGCTCCTTAATATCCCTTAAAACAAAAATCCTGCTGGGCGATCCGGGGCTGATATGAAATTCCTGCGTGAGGAAAAGCAACAGATCTTCGCTGGTATCCGGCGGCTCGCCCAACCAGATGATTCGGGTTCTCTCGGAAACGGACGCCATCAGTTTCTGGCACAGGGTGGTTTTCCCTGTGCCGATGGGTCCCGCCACCACCATCAAGCCTCTTCCCGCCCACAAACTATCGATCATGCGACTGAACACGCGGCTATAATCGCCTTGGTCGAAAAAATATGCCGGATCAGGAACGTTTTCAAACGGCAGACTTTGCAATGAAAAATGATGTGTATACATACTACCTTGCTCTAGCTAGATTGTTCAAAAGCCGGATGCACTCCAGCACATCGTCGGATAGTTTAATCACCCAACAGCGATTGCCCTCGTTGCGGACTTTAAGCAAATACTCCTATCCCTTAAGACGAAATGATTCAGGGCTGATACGCAGCAATTCTTGTATGAGAAAAAGCAGCGACTCGTCACCGATCAGTCCCGCCACTACCGTCAAACGTCTTTCCGCCCATAGACCATCGATCATTCAACCAAACGTCTATAGCAGGCTGGGTCGAAAAAGTATTTTTAATCAATAACGTTTTCAAACGACAGGGTTCTAACAACAAATAATTTCCAAGCAACGTGAAACTTAACTACTGATGTTACGCACTGTCCACGAAAAGCACGAAAGACACGAAAAAATAGAGAGCCGTATGTTTCCCAGCTTACGGTGTGCATCTTTCTAATCTTGACGGTGGGCTTTACTTATTGTTCCTGTACCCGGTTTTTTTTCGTGCTTTTTGTGCCTTTTGTGGACTACGCTTTTTTATTAGGTAGATGCGTAACATCAGTTAACTATTACTATTGAGCGGGCAAAAGCTTAATCTCCACTCGGCGATTCTTCATTCGTCCCTCATAAGTAAGGTTGGAAGCAAGCGGGACAGTGTCCCCAAGACCATGAACAATGATTCTGTCACTGGCGATGCCCTTTTGCTTCAACACCAGGGCGATTGCATTTGCACGCCGCAATGAGATGTTTTCATTCAATTTTGAGACCTGAGCGGGGCTTACGCCGAACGGCACCCATTTGTCCGCATGTCCCTCAACAACGACGTTATCCAGAGGTCGCGTTTGGATGAGCGGGATAATATTATCGATCGCGTCTTGTATGTCTGCACGGGGCGTTACCTGCCCCGACGAAAAGAAACCTCCGCCAAGAACAAGTAGACTCACTGGCTCGTGCTGAGAAGACCGTTTTTCTTCAGCAGCCGGTGTTGGAAATCCCGAATCGCCTGCCGGTTGAGTGGATTCGGTTAATCCCTTCGCCAGGTCTGGCGTAACCTCGCCTTGCGGCTGCGTTATGGGTGGCTGCGATCCCTCATCTGCAGGACTTTGCGTAGGTTCCAATTCCAATCCCTTGTTTTGAGCGGATTCGGTTAATCCCTTCGCTTGGTTTTGCGCAACCTCGCCTTGAAGCTGCGTTATCGGTGGTTGCAATCCATCCTCTACCGCAGGACTTTGCGTGTGTTTAAGTTCCACTCCCTCGTTAGTTTTCTTGGGTGCGTTAGCCGACTCATACCCCCCTGAGTCGTCCTGTTCTGCCGGTGAAGGCGCCCCTCTCAGTAACGGTATTAATAACGCTAAAATAAAAATTAAAATTGATAACCCGAACAATTTGGATGAAATTTCGGTTATGACACTGCGCATTAAGAATACTCCTGATGTGGCTAGCCTAATTAAAACCTGCTCCCTAATAGGGGATGAATCTTGGCGCAATACAAAACCTTCCTTTATGCAATCTAAGTCCCCTCGTTGAAACAAGAAAAGCGCCCCAGTAAGCTATTCGCAACAAATCGGCATACCTCATAAACAGAGTCAGTATGTAGATTTGAAGCATCCAAGAGTTACTCATGTATTTCCCGCCACAACTTAAAAATACAACATTTTGACCTTAAAATGCTATACGCATGAGTACCTAAGGAAATAGCAACCGTCCATGGTAGCGAGGGAAACCAGCCTTTTGGGTACCGGCAGAATGACCGCATCGACATCGTGGACGACTCTAACGACGGCGGCGTGGTTCCTCCCCTATTTTCGTAACACGCTTCGTTTGCGCTGAACATGTCGAAGCACGATATTTTCAGCGGCTTCCTTAATTACACAATCAATGCGCGTCTTATTGCTTAACTGATATTACGCACGGATGGTATTTCTCCCGTTTGCCGCGCCGAGCACCGGAGCTTTTATCGAGAACAGCCCGTTAGGGGCGCGGCAGGGATGCCGCGCGTCAGCAGAGGGGCAGGAGCCCCTTCTGCTGACCCTCGATAAAAGCGAGGAGCACAGGAAGTAAGCGGCAACCGGGTCGCCTTTTCTTTGGTTACTTTCTTTTGGCGAAGCAAAAGAAAGTAACTCGCCTTCGGGTGCGACAACCCGATTCAATCAAGTGTCGCGCTAGCGACTCCTTAATGTTAAAGCGATCGAAATTCGACTAACTGCATAACATCAGTTGCTTAAGTAATAAGCCTAATAAATGCGATTTTTTAATGCTTATTTAATATTTAATCTATTGAAATTTAAGGCGAAACTAACGAAACTAAAACTGACTGACACCTATCCGCATAAAGAAGACGGAACACCAAACCTACCGTGGGACGCCAGGCGGCTTTCAATTTTTCCCACTATTCAGCGCCGTTTTTCCAACCAGGAAAAACAACTTTCAAAAGGTTAGCGAGATGGACGATGCGACTGAGTAGACATCCGGCCTTTGCCCTGTAAAAAGGATAAACGAAGGTGAAGGATACTTAAGGAAACTGAGTTTTTCATCCATCAAAACAAAGGAGACGCAAATGAGTGAACTAGGTCATGGTAACGTTGGGAAACGCGAGCAAAACTTTACATCGCTACTGCCTCTACGTAAAAAAAGCTACCCCCCGCGAGTCCTTGCCAAGCTTGCCGAAGACATAAAAGGCGAAGTCGATACCGTTAAAGACGGCCCTGATCCCGAAGAAAACCTGCTGGTGCCCGCGGGCTACACCTATCTTGGCCAGTTCATCGATCACGATCTGACCTTTGACAGCAGCTCTTCGCTTGATCCAACGAACCCGGCAATCCCGACAAATCTGCGCACACCGAGATTCGATCTGGACTGCCTGTATGGAGACGGACCGGCGGCACAGCCCTTTATGTATGATGGCGACAAACTATTATTCAAAAATGACCTTCAATCGCCAGAGCCGAACGATCCTGCCGGACAAGACCTGTTGCGCAATCCATTGGGACGGGCGATTATCGGCGATAAACGCAACGATGAAAATTCCATCGTCAGTCAAATCCAGCTGGCTTTCGTCAAGTATCACAATGCGGTGATTGACGAACTGAATCAGCAAGATCCGGAGAACTGGAACACCCCGAACAAACTGTTCGAGTCGGCGCGAAATGAAGTGCGCTGGGCCTATCAAAAAATCATCGTAAAGGATTTTTTGCCTCGGATAATCGCTGCGGAAGTGCTGGAGGACCTGCAATGCTGCGATCCTGAAGAGCGCAAGGACAAGTATCTGCTCTACACGGAAGATAAGCGCGGCACTTTGCCGCGAGAATTTGTCGCCGCCGCCTACCGTTTTGGTCATTCGATGGTCAGAACCGGCTATCGCTTGAATTCGGGGCTTGAGAACAGGTTCAATATTTTTCCTTCTAGCGATGACAATACAACACTCGCCGGTGCGGGTAGCCTGCTGGGTTTTGACCCGGTAACCAATAATCAGGTGGTCGATACCTGGGGGCGGTTTTTCCCTGACACCTTGCCGGGAGAGCTTCCGTTAGAGTCTCGCGAGGAAGCGGCCGATGAAACCCCAAATGGCCGGGAGCGCTTGCAATTTGCCTACAAAATTGACACAACGCTGGTTGACCCCTTAGCCGTTCTACCGAGAGCAGAGGTGGCCGGCGAGGAAACGACGCAACAAGCGATTGCCCAGATTGGCGCGCTTCCCGATACCGTGGGAGAGCCGCCCCGCCCTTCTTTGGCCCTGCTCAATCTGCTGCGCGGCAATACCTATAAAATCCAAAGCGGCCAGATATTCGCCACGCTGCTTAAAAACAGCGGCTTTAACTTCACTCCGATCGAAAAGCAGCACTTGGTGACGCGTCAGGCATTCGACCAGGATGGCGAGACGTTTTTTAAATTTGTCCCGATTCCTGATGAACTTCTGGACGACACGCCGCTATGGTTCTATATCCTGGCCGAAGCGCAAGCGCCGTTGGTGGATGAGATTGCAAGCCGGAATCAACTGGACGAATTTCCAGAGAGTTTTCTATTGAACGATCCTAAAGGGGTCAGCACGCAACTGCGCGGGGTTGGCGGGCGTATCGTCGCCGAAGTGTTTTACGGCTTGCTGGACTCCGATGATGAATCTTATGTCAATGCGGCTCCCATTAGCTGGAAGCCCATATTGAGCGGCTGCCATGCCCTCTTCAGAAACCTGCTGAAGTTCGCTGATCCCCAAAACGCTTGAGCGAATAGCGTTGGGCTCGTTAATTTATCGCGGTTAAGCCAAACCCCGGCTTGGCCGCTGATTTTCATCTCATTGGATACACGCTATGAAATTTGCAACGGCCGGTTACTTAAGCGCGGTATTTTTCTTTCTTCTCCCTCCACCAACTAGCCAGGCGGTCAGCATCAACGAAAGGGCCGGGAATCACTTTAGAACCGCATCCAACAATCAAGAATTCATTCTGAATAAATCTAACGTCAATAATGCGCAATTTGGCCTGCTTAACACCTTCAATTTCGATGCTAAAGTGGAAACGCAACCCCTTGTGCTCGAAAAGGGAATCAATGGAAATGATTTGGTGATTGTCACGACGATGAAAAATAAGGTAATCGGCATTAATGCGAAGACCAATAACAAGGTTTATGAGAAAGAGCTCGGCCCACCCATTAATACCATAACCAGGAAGGATGGAAAGGAAACGCAAGATATGGACATGTGGGGTCATACGCCCGATTGGGGGATTTCGGCAACCCCGATCATTGATCCCTCCACTAACACCCTGTTCGTCGCAGCATGGGTGCAAAAAAATAAAGGTGACGACCGTTATCGCGACTATAAGGTGTTTATTCTCGACGCCAAAACCGGTGACAAAAAAGCCGAGCCGGTGCGTATCTTCGGTCAATCCCAGGAAGGTAACGACTGCTGGTTCAATGATGCCAATGCCGTCGACGGGCAAGGCAAACAATACACTTACCCGAAACTGCGCGCCGGTCTGGCGCTGACCGGTAACAAGGGCCTGGTACTCGCCTTTGCGGCAAATGGGGAGCACCCTAACGACGATAAGCGCGATAATCCGCACGGTTTTGTGATCGCTTACGATACCCGCGCCCTGCTGAATCAACAGGGCTTCTCCCGTGATCCGGCGATTTTTTGCACCACAGCGTTTAATTCCTGGGGAGGCGGTATCTGGCAAGCGGGAGGCGCGCCAGTGACGGAAGGCGACATGATCTACGTCGCTACGTCGAATGGCACCTCCAATAACGGCGGCGACGACCTTACCGAGAGCATGATCAAGTTGCGCTACCTGCCCAGCCTGTCCGGCAAGCGCCCCGAACTGCAAAAAACGGACTGGTATAAAGCCTTTCTCGATGAGCGGACTTCCGGCGCCGGCTGTCTTTGGCAAGATAACTCCAGCGAAGTTTCCTGCGGACGTGCAGTGCCGCCGCCTCGTGGACCGGATGGCGAATTTAGGTTACGAGCAGGGACCGATTGGGATTTCGGTTCTGCCGGACCCCTGCTGATTCCCGGATCGGATGTTTTGTTGCAGGGCACCAAAGACGGCATTATTTATGCGTTGGATAAAACCGATCTGGGGCATAACGACCGGTTCAATAAACTGATGTTTCGGCCGCCCCTGATAGCGTCCTATTTCAGCGGCGATAAGGACGGCGAGACGCAACAAAGCTGGCTGCGGGCAAACGAACTGAATCGAAGCATTCCTTGCGTAGTTGACGATGATTGGTTTACGCCCTGCAAAATTGAAGGCGGTCCCGAGAACGGCAGGACCCATCACATCCACGCCCTCGCGTTGACCCAGAAGGATGCTGGCGGCGGCATTGTGTATGTGTGGGGCGAGAATGCGTCCCTCAAGGCGTACGATTTCTCAACAACACGCGATCGGCGTCCGGTGTTCCGTGCGGAAGGCGAGGAGCTGGCGTCCGCACGCATTGGTGCGCCAGGCGGGATGCCGGGCGGCTTGTTGATGGTTTCCGGCAAGCCATCCAAATTGCAAGGCGCTCCCGATACCGCCATCGACTTCGATACAGCCCTTGTTTGGGCCGTTTATGCAAAATGCGGGGATGCCAATAAAGGATTTGCGGAGGGCGAATTGATTGCCTACGATGCGACGTCTATCCTACCTGGCAGCCGGAATATGAAGCGCCTGTTTTCAACGGGAAATGTGGGCGGTTGCCACGGTGGGCTCGGCATGATGTCCCGTATGATCCCGCCGGTTGTTGCGAATGGCAAGGTGTATGTCATGATCTACCGGGTCGAGGGGTACGACAAAGTGATCGGCAGCCAGCTAAAAGCGTTTGGCTTGAAATGAACGGAAAATGCCATGAGTACGTCAAAGGTTTGGGCGCCTAATGCGGTACGTGTGGAATGAGTTAAAGGCGAAAATAAATCATCACTTATCCCGCCCCCTTAACTGGCTTAAAACAACAGGCATGTTGCTATCGGCGGATATTGGGATCGGCCATCGCGGATCGATTGAACGGGGTTATTGGTTAAAAATAGAGTGATGGAGGATTGTGGATTCAGGTGATAGCTGCGCTGAATTCATAATGAATGACCTCATTTGCTTTATACTTCATCAAATTAAGCCTCCGAAACCAGCCCAACCGCCATGTCCGATCCGCTACCGCAAAGCAACGACGAACTCTCATCGCATATCGAGAAACTTCTGGAAGCGGCCAACTCCGCATCTCAGACCGTGGCGGCGCTGCATGTCGCATTTATGGCCTTCGTTACCTACCTTGGCGTCATCGTCTGGGGCACAACGCACGACGACTTGCTGCGCATCAGCCCGGTCAAACTGCCGATTCTGGATGTGGAACTGCCGCTGACCACTTTTTACGGCTTCGTGCCGTGGATGGTAGTCCTGCTGCATTTTAACCTGCTCATGCAATTGGAATTGCTCTCTTGCAAGCTGTGGAATCTGGATCGCGACCTTCCCGATACGCCGACCGGGCAACAAGTGCGTAACCGCTTGTTCATCTTCCCTTTCACTCATCTGATCGCAGGGCGTTCTGACGTCTGGTTGATCCGCTGGCTGCTATCCTTGGTGGTCGGCATTACCGTCATCGCTTTACCTTTATTAATGTTGCTGGCCGCACAAATCCGCTTCCTTCCGTTTCATGACGAAGCTATCACCTGGTCGCAGCGCCTCTCGGTTTGGGTCGATGCGGCCATGCTGATCACCTTGTGGCCGTTGATCGCCTCGCCTCAAGACCGGGCACAGGAATGGTGGCAGAACTTTAGAGCTCGCTTGCTGGGTTATTGGCCTGCTTGGCTCCGGTATTTGAGCACTCTCGGATGGAACCGGCTAACGCGATTGATTCAGCGTCTCCGGCCGAATCTGCCCGCGCGCGAAATTGCCCACCAGCCTATGCTACCCCCTGGAACTGAACCGAAGGGCATGGTTTTCTTATTAGTCTCTGTGCCGGTGATTATTCTGATCAGCATTATCGCGGTGATACCCGGCAGTATTACCGTACAGACTTATTACGCCTCGAAGCAAGACAAGCCTGAGACTACGCCCAGCTACTTCGAGGATTGGTTGATCCGCAAAGTGCCTGAGTCATGGCTGAGTGTCGCCGCCCATAAATATGATGTTGTGTCCTGCACGTCGCTGGCAATGGCTGAACAATCGGAGGCATCCATTCTCCAGGTGATGCTCGGTCCCTGCTCATGGTCCGATTTGGATTTATTTCCACGCAACCTGAATCTCAGGGAAGCCAGGCTGGTACCCAAAGAAGTATCCTTGTCGCTATTAACCCGGGCAATAGACCCTGATAAACAAGTCCGTGACGCGGCCTTTAAGGAATTCGACGGACTCAATTTACAAAATCGCGACCTGCGCTTTGCCAATTTTTTCGGTGCCGTATTACCCAAAGCCGATCTTCGCCATGTCCAGTTGCAGGGCGCGATCCTGTTAAAAGCGAAGCTACAGGGCGTCATCGGTTGGGACAAAACACAATTGCAGGGCGCGATTTTGGGTGGGACTCAGCTACAGAGTGCGGGCCTGATCGAGGCGGATCTGCAGGGCGCGGATTTGCGCGGGGCGAATCTGCAAGGCGCAGCCCTGGGTTGGGCAAAACTTCAGAGCGCGGATCTGCGTGGTGCGGATTTGCAGGGTGCAAACCTGAACGGGGCGAAGCTTCAGGGCGCGGATTTGCGCGGGGCAAAATTGCAGGGCGCGAACTTGCGCGAGACGAATTTTCAAGGTGCGAATTTGGTCTATGCGAAATTGCAGGGGACTGACTTGGCCTTGGCCGAACTACAGGGTGCGGAACTACGTGAAGCGGAACTGCTGGGGGTTGACTGGTCACAAGCCAATCTCGATGGCGCATTCATTGCCGAAAGCTTGGTGCCGGATTGGAGCGAGCAGCAACAACGCAAGCTGGAATCAACGCTCAAGCCGATACTGGAGGGCGAACAATTCAGTGCCTTTCAGAATCGCATGAATTCTGCCGGTACGAAGTTACCGTCGGGAAAACCGATCAGTCAATCAGGCTGCTACAGCGATAATCCAACCTTGCTGGAATGTGAATACCGTAACCCGTTGCAACTGGGCGTTTACCGTACTCAAGTGCTACAGCCGAAACTGATCGAACTGGCTTGTTCGGATGCGGCAATTGCTGCGGGCATTGCAAGACGCGGTTCCAATAAATCCGAGAACAATGACCCCGATTTTGGCCTGGCAGCCGCCTTGCTTAAAACGCTCGATACCCCAAACCCCTGCGCAGGCTTGGCCGCACTGTTCGAACAAACTCGACAAAAATTACGGGAAACCGCAGAGCAACAGAAATAACGCTTACAGGTCGAAAATAGCCGGTCAATGTCACAGATTCAGTGCATCTGCTGAATGCAAGGCGACTTACGAGCACCCAATCCCGTCATGCAAAAAGAGGTTCTACTATTTCAACATATCGAAATGTTAGAACCGGCCACTTATCCCTACCGCTTCAGTTTCTGTTCAGCGAGCAAAGCGCATGTTAGCCAAGAATTACAGAAATTATTTCCTCTCATAACAAGAAATGTATCTGTATGACACCTAATTTTGTGCATCAATCAGTGAAACGGGAAGGTAAAAGATGGTTAACCAGAATTTCGATACACATGGCGATATTGTCGCACCGATGAATCAGGCTTTTGATAATGGCAATTTTTATGGACTGGAATATATCCTTGACGAGTTGGTTAGCGAAAAGCCGACGCCTGCAAATCAAAACGCGGTAGATTGGTTTGGCGCTGCCGATTATTTTGCTTAAAAAGCTTATGTTACGCATTGTCCATCACCGCCCCGCGAAAAAGACAGGCCACGAATGACACGGGAATATATCTTGTTTCCTGCATAGGAACATCCTACTCACTATCTCATCCGTCACGGTCATTCAGTTAAGGCCCGTTCATCTATTTTCGCGGGCAATACGTAAGCTTATGTAACGCCGTTTTCACAAGATAATGTTATCTTGAGCATCCCGAATATCTCTGGATAAGCCGCTCATGTATAAGACCCACATAGCCGATCAGGCCTACGATTTTAAAACCCTGCGCAACCTGATGGCCAAGGCTACACCGGTGCGTTCGGGCGACTATCTGGCCGGTGTGGGCGCCGTCAATAACCTTGAGCGGGTCGCGGCGCAGTGGGTGCTGGCCGATGTGCCGCTGAAACAATTTCTTAATGAAGCGCTGGTGCCTTATGAACAGGATGAAGTCACCCGCTTGATTATTGACGAGCATGATAGCGCCGCTTTTGCGGCCATCAGTCACCTGACGGTCGGCGACTTTCGTAACTGGTTGTTGTCCGAGCGGGCGACAACAGCAGCGCTGACCGCGATAGCCCCAGGCGTCACCCCGGAAATGGCGGCCGCTGTATCCAAAATCATGCGTATCCAGGATTTGATTCTGGTCGCGAAAAAATGCCGCGTGATCACCCGCTTTCGGAACACCATCGGCCTGGAAAACCGCTTATCCACGCGTTTGCAACCGAATCATCCTACCGATAATCCGGCCGGTGTCGCCGCCAGTCTGTTGGACGGCTTGCTGTACGGTTGCGGCGATGCCGTTATCGGTATTAACCCGGCTTCCGACAATCTTGAAGCGACCTCGCGCTTGCTGCACATGCTGCATGATGTGATCGAGCGTTATCAAATACCGACGCAATCCTGTGTGCTGGCGCATGTAACGACGACCTTAAAGGCCATAGAACAGGGCGCGCCGGTTGATTTGGTGTTTCAATCGATTGCCGGAACGCAAAAAGCCAACGACAGCTTCGGCATCAACCTGGATTTATTAAACGAAGCCCGGCTGGCCGCGCTGGAACTGGGCCGAGGCACGTTGGGCGATAACTGCATGTATTTTGAAACCGGGCAAGGCAGCGCGCTGTCCGCCAATGCCCATCAAGGACTCGACCAGCAAACCTGCGAAGCCAGGGCTTATGCGGTCGCGCGCAAATTCAAACCGCTGCTGGTCAATACGGTGGTCGGTTTTATCGGCCCGGAATATCTTTACGACGGCAAGCAGATTATCCGCGCCGGTCTGGAAGATCATTTCTGCGGCAAACTGCTGGGCCTGCCGATGGGCTGCGATGTCTGCTACACCAACCACGCCGAAGCCGATCAGGATGATATGGATATGCTGCTGACCCAATTGGCCGTTGCCGGCGGCACGTTTATTATGGGCGTTCCCGGCGCGGATGACGTGATGCTCAATTATCAATCTACATCTTTCCATGATGCGCTTTATCTGCGCCAGGTGCTGGGCTTGCGCCCCGCGCCCGAGTTTGAGCAATGGCTGCAACAACACGGCATTTTTAATGCCGAAAACCAGTTGCAACAACGGCCCGATGTACCGGCATTATTTAAATCGTCTTTGCAAAACCTGAGTGAGTAAGGCGATGAGTAACGATAACGAACCTACGATTGCCCAAGATCCATGGCACAGCCTGAAACAATTCACCCCGGCACGCATCGCTTTAGGGCGGGCGGGAATGAGCCTGCCGACCCGCGCCTGTCTGGATTTTCAGCTGGCGCATGCGTTGGCCCGCGATGCGGTCAACATCCCGCTGGATTTTGCAGGACTCGAACAGCGCTTGAATCTGCAGGGCTATCAAACGCTGACTTTGCAAACCCAGGCGGAAAATCAGTCCGTCTATTTGCAGCGCCCCGATCTCGGACGCTTATTAAGCGCATCGGCTACGGCCTGTTTGCAGCACAGCGCGCCCATTCCGGTTGATGCGGTTGTCGTTGTTGCGGACGGTTTATCGTCTACTGCCATTGAGCATCACGCCGAACCGTTTTTGAGTTTATTGCTGCCCGAACTGCAACAAAAGGGTTACAGATTGCCTCCGCTGTGTTTGGTAAAACACGGGCGCGTAGCAGTTGGCGATGCTATCGCGGAACACTATGCAGCCAGTCTGTGTATCGTACTGATCGGTGAAAGACCGGGCTTAAGCTCGCCAGACAGCATGGGGATTTACTTTACCTATCAGGCCAGATCAGGAATAAGCACCGATGCCGACCGCAATTGCATTTCCAATATTCATAACAACGGACTGAGTTATCAGCAGGCGCTAAAGAAATTACTGTTTTTGCTTAATGAGGCCGAAAAGTTGCAACTTTCAGGTGTGAATTTGAAAGATGAAACCACCGACGCTGAGCCGAATGATCGCCTGAAACAGGCTAATTTTTTGCTGGATTAATTCTGCCGTTTTCGTATACGGCGATGTAGACGCTATCAAGGAGTCAAATGACTACAAGTAGAGCCTTAAAAACCATGCGAGAAAGCTTTATTACAGGATAGATTTTGATGCTCTTTACCGACAAATATTTAAGGTTGCGGTAGCGAGCAGATTGAAACCATCCGATTGAACAGGATGATTAAGAAGCCTTGCTAATAACATTTAAAGTTAGTCGACTTTAACTTATTACAGGCTTTGATTGAATTTTTGAATATAAACTGCGGCACGGGTAATTGTGCCGCAGCATGTAACTTATAACTTAGCTGATGACGCTTACATTTTCAGCTTGCGGGCCTTTTTGGCCTTGCGCTACGCTGAACTGTACTTTTTGGCCTTCATCCAGCGATTTGTAGCCGCCGGAGTTATTGATTTGTTGAAAATGTACGAAAACGTCGGGACCTGATTGCTGCTCGATAAAGCCGAAGCCTTTATCAGAATTAAACCATTTAACGATGCCAGTAGTCATTGTAGACATAAAAAGTCCTATAAAATATTTGAATATAAAAAGCCTTAAAAAGGCGGGTCAAGCCGGTAAATTTGGAAGTTACAAAATGAAAAACAGGACGAGGAACTACAGAAGATACATCGAAATGGTAAGCAGAGGGTAAATCTTATTTTCAAGCTGGGTGCAGTATGATCTTCTCGACAGTATGCTGTCAAGGTATATTTTTTCAATACGTGTAATATTTACCACGATGGCATTTATGACTTGAATCCAGGGACATTAATACCGCTTAACATCAGGGCTATTAATATGTTTTCCTATGTTTCCCATAAATTAATTTTGAAAAGATTTAGTGTTATCATTCAACCGCTTCTTTGAAAGTTTTTCTCAAAGGATTTTTTTACATTTCAGAAAGTTAATTCCCTGAAAGCCTATCGTTTTTATCTGCACTGGATTTACGTTCCAGCCCGCAACAAGGAATAATTAATGTCTCACATAGTAGTTTGTGCTCTGTACAAATTTGTCACCCTGGAAAATTACCAGGCTTTACGTCAACCCCTGCATGATGTCATGGAAGCCAACCACGTCCGCGGCACCTTGTTGCTGGCCGGCGAAGGCATCAACGGCACGATAGCCGGATCACGCCAAGCCATCGACACAGTACTGGATTGGTTGCGCAGCGACCCGCGCCTGGCCGATATAGATCACAAGGAATCGCTGACCGACACACTACCTTTCAACCGCGCCAAGGTTAAACTCAAAAAAGAGATCGTGACCATGGGCGTGGAAGGCATCGACCCCAAGCGCGTGGTGGGCACTTATGTCAGTCCTAAAGATTGGAACAAACTGATCTCAGATCCTGATGTGATACTGGTGGACACCCGCAACGACTACGAATTTAAAGTCGGCACCTTTAAAAACGCCATTAACCCGAATACCACCAGCTTTCGCGAATTCCCGGACTACGTTAAAGAAAATCTCGACCCCGAAAAACACAAAAAAGTGGCGATGTTTTGCACCGGCGGCATCCGCTGCGAAAAATCCACCGCCTTCTTAAAAGAACAGGGCTTTGACGAGGTTTATCATCTCAAAGGCGGCATATTAAAATACCTGGAAGAAGTCCCCGCCCAGGAAACGCTTTGGGAAGGCGAATGCTTTGTCTTTGACGAGCGGGTGACGGTTAACTTACAGCTTGAAAAAGGCAACTACGACCAATGTAACGCCTGCCGCCTGCCGATCACCGAAGCCGATAAAGCCAGCGAACACTATCAGCAAGGCGTTAGCTGCCCTCATTGCTACGATAAAATCACGACCGAGCGGAAAACCCGATTCATGGAGCGTGAAAAGCAAATGGAATTAGCCAGAAAGCGCGGCGAAGCGCATATTGGCGCAGATGCGGCCAAAACGCTTGTGCAAAAACGGGTAGCCAAATTGCAACGGCGGCAACGAGAGTTAGAAGAGTAAATGACTTCGGTAGCGGATCAAACCCGCACCGTACTTTATTACTTTTACCTTGTGAATAAGGGTGCGTTTAAGTTTAACGCACCCTACCAAAATTACCCGCCGACCTACCTGGTTTTCGTGTGGAGTCCATGGAAGCGGGCATGCCGGCCTGTCGATACATAAATACAGTCCATAGTTTGCATCTAAAAACGCCCATCTCACCGGACAAATCAAAAAATCAAATCAACGCCCTCTTCCTGGTGCAGCAAGAAGATCGCCAGCTGTTTCTGTTATATTAAGGCGAATTCTTGCTGACCATAATTTCAATATGAACCATCACCCTACCCTTCCCGCTACCGAAGCTTTTAGACTGCTTAGCGCCAATAATCAAGTGGCTGTTATTGATGTAAGGTCCGAGGGAGAATATGAAAAGGCGCACTTCGAAAACACGCTAAACATCCCGATACTTTCAGACGCCCATCGCCATGATGTGGGGCTGACCTATAAGACCGAAGACTCGGAAGCCGCCAAGGCGCTTGGACACAAACTGGTCAGCGGCGATTATAAGGAGCGGATGATTCAGCAATGGTGCGAATCGATTAAAAGCCATCCCCGGCAACCCGCTTTGATCTTTTGTTGGCGCGGCGGTCTGCGCTCCCGGTTAGCCCAGGATTGGGTCTATCAAAACGGACTTGAAGTTTTACGGGTAGATTCCGGCTACAAAGGCTTAAGACATGAGGCGCTTAAGGTCATAGAAAATCCCGCTCCCTTTATCGTCCTTTCCGGCATGACCGGATCGGGAAAAACCCGCTTAATCCATCAGCTCCGGCACTTTGTCGATCTTGAAGCGCTTGCCAGCCATCGCGGCAGCGCTTTCGGAGCCCATGTTGGCAGGAGCCAGCCCCAGCAAGCCACGTTTGAAAACAAGTTGGCGCAAGCGTTATATCAAGTTGCCGATAACTTTGTGCTGGAGGATGAAAGCCCCAATATCGGCCGATGCCATGTGCCTGACCTGTTTTATGCCCGGATGGTCCCTGCGCCGATGGTGATGATCGAAACACCGGCCAGAGTTCGGGCATTGGAAATCTTTAAGGAATATATCCAAGCGCCTTTTGCAGGCGGCATGGCGTTACACGAACTGGAAGCCGGCTTTGCCAAAAATGTCGAACGGATCAGGAACAAGCTGGGCGGTCTGGAGTGCGATAACATTAAGACTATGCTGAGCCAATCGTTCCAATTCGATGCGCTGAATGAGGCTTACGCGGACGCCTATCTCGACTGGATCGAGCGCCTGCTGACGCATTATTACGACAAACTTTATATCCATTCGCTGTCATTAAAATCACGGAAGACCTTGTTTAAAGGCTCCTGGCAGGACTGTCTGGATTTTTTAGTCGATTCTCAAGAAAGAACTTCCCCTCAAGAGATCGATCTGTAAGAAAAAATAGGGTCCACGAAAATCACGAAAGACACGAAAAAAAGCAGCTGAAAAAATCGCGTTACAAGATTTTTCGTGTTTTAACACTTATCAGTTTTAACGATAATGCCCAATACGTCGTTCCGGCAGGGATTCATGTCAGGCTATCCTGCCTGACACCCTTCGGGTTAATGCAAATCCATTCCAGACGGATTTGTGCCGGAATCCACGACTGCACGGATGCAGGAGGTACGACTCCACGGATGGAGGAGGTAGAGCAACGCATGGAGCAGTTGCCGAGAAGCCAGGGATGGCAAGGCTCAGATCACATCCATGTGTCCTGGATACCGGCAGTCCATGCCGGTATGACGTGCTATTTAAACAAAGTGATAGATGGTGAGTTTTCGTGCTTTTCGTGCTTTTCGTGTCTTTCGTGGACAATGCTTTTGCTAGATTCATTATCGGAAATCCTTTGCATTATGAATAAAAATTCAACCCCGATAGTTTCGGACCTGATTTTGCTCGGCGGCGGACATGCCAACATCCAGGTCTTGAAAATGCTAGCCATGAATCCGATTGGCGGGCTTAGAATCACCCTAATATCCGACCAAACGCATTCGCCTTATTCCGGCATGATACCCGGTTACTTGGCGGGCTATTATTCCTATGAAGAATGCCATTTCGATTTAAGACGCATCTGCGAGGAACTCGGCCAACGTTTTATCAAGGCCAAAATCATCGGCATCGATCCGCAACGAAAAAAAATCCGGCTGGAGAACAGAGTGGAACTCGGTTACGACTGCGCGTCCATTAACGTCGGCATAGCGCCTCAAAGCTTAGAAAACTCATCGGATGAGGCGGCGTTAAAGCTTATCCCGCTTAAACCGATTTCCAGGTTCATCGCGCATTGGGAGCGGCTGATCGCCGACCTGAAAGCTTATAAAGGTAGCGAATCTCTACCGATCGCCGTTGTCGGGGCCGGAGCCTCAGGCGTTGAAATCTCGATTATCCTGAAAATGTTGATCGACCAACATAACTGGAATGCCGAGGTGAGCCTTATCCACCGGCATGAGTTCCTGGTTTCAGCCAAAGATATTTCAGCCCAAAGAAGGCTGTCAAAAACGCTCAAAGAGCTGGACATAAAAGTCTTTAAAAACACCCAGGCGCTTAAGGAACAGGAAAGCGGCCTGGTGCTTAAAGACGATAAAGGACTTATCCAGACGAAAGATTTTTATCGGGTGCTGACGGCTACCCAAGCCGCCGCGCCGCAGTGGTTTAAGGACTCGGGGCTGCCGGTAAGCCCGGACGGTTTTGTAAAGATCAACGGAAACCTGCTGGTTGAAAATGAACACGACCTGTTTGCCGCCGGGGATTGCATACACTTTTCGCCGTCCCCGTTGAAAAAGGCCGGCGTTTATGCGGTCCGGCAAGGCAGGGTGCTTGAGCACAATATCCGCGCTTTTTTCATCGGAAAGACGGCGTTAAAAACCTTTCATCCCAAGAAAAACGTGCTGTCTTTAATCACCATAGGCGAGCGCAAAGCCTTGGTTCATCAGGATAGCGCATCGATGCTCAGATGGATGTGGCCTTCATTGTTGTGGTCGGTTAAGGACCGCATCGACAGGCGCTTTATGAAGCGCTTCCAGGCCAAGACTTTCAGCGTAAAGCCCCGGCATTTCGATAAAACCATACCGGTACCCAAAACCACGCTGGTCCCCGAAGATTGGGAAAGCAACACCTGCGGCGGCTGCGGCAGCAAACTTGCCGCTTCCACGCTAACGCAGAGCCTGAACAAGCTGGACATCCCCAAAGACGACGCCGTTTTGCTGGGCGTTAAGGATGGCGAAGACTGCGCGTTGACCCGGTTTTCCGAGCATAGCCTGTGCTTGCAAAGCATCGATCAATTCCGCTCGTTTATTTCAGACCCTTACTTGCTGGGCCAAATCGCCACCCAACATGCGTTAAGCGACATCTATGCGATGGGCGGCGTTGCCAAAACCGCGCAAGTCGGCCTGACGCTCGGCGCTGCAAACAAGAAGATTCAGCAGGAAGATATTTTTCAACTGATGTCGGGCGTGCTGGATATTCTGACTAAAAGCGCCGCCTCCCTCGTCGGCGGCCATACCGGCGAAGGGGCGGAGCTTGCCATATCGCTTGCCGTCCAAGGCGAAGTTGCGCCGGAGCAGGTTTTAAGAAAACAGCTCAGTCAACCCGGAAACCGGCTGATACTGACCAAACCCATCGGCACCGGCGTCATCTTCGCCGCCAATATGCTCGCCCAGGCCAATGGCAAGCTGGTAGATGAGGCGCTTTCAAGCATGCTGAAATCCAACAAAACAGCGATGGAAATCATCAAATCCTTTAGCGTTTCCGGTTGTACGGATATTACCGGCTTCGGCCTGCTAGGCCATGCGTTTGAGATGATGGGGAAAAATACCGATCGGGCTTTGGGCGTTAAAATAGACTACAAAGCGATCCCCTTATTCGACGGTGTTGGCGAATTATTTGCCAAAGGCTATTACGCTTCTATTGCCGAGGAAAATTATCGGTCTTTAAGTTCTGTGCTGAACGCTGAGGTGAACCATCAAAAGTTTCCTGCGCTGTTCGATCCTCAAACCAGCGGCGGGCTTTTGTTTTCAGTGCCGTCCGATCAGGCGCTGGAATGTCTAAATGTCCTGCATCAAAACGGTGTAGCCAAGGCCTGTGTTATAGGCGAAGTTATTGATCAGCGGAAAATAGTCGTGTTTTGATTAGTCGGTGAGAATGCAAGCCTTGTAATCCTCACGCTTCATTCCTTGTTTGCAGCCAGATTCTGGCCTTTGCGGATAAACGGTAGCGTTGCGTCGGGCTTCGAGGAGAACCGGGTTGGGTACGGTCAAGCCAGCCGCCTTCCATGGCAGGGTTTAGGTAGTTTGCCCTGAAAGTCGGACGGTGAGAAAAGCCCAATGCATTCATCAGCTCGGAACCGCTCAGTTCGCTGTTGCCAATGGCCTCAAGCAGCATTTTTACTTGGTCGGCAACTTGATCGATTACTTGATCGGTATCACCCGCCTCGAGCATAGCATCCCGCAGGGCTTGTAGCATGAACTCGACAAACGGCGCGGCATCGGCGTGCTCATCCGCTTCGGCCAGCGCTCGATAATATTCGTTCTGCCGTTCGCGAATGACAGTTTCTACCGGCAAATAACCCAACAAGGGTTTCCACTGACGAAGAATCAGCGTTTGCCACAATCGCCCCATGCGACCGTTGCCATCGGCGAAAGGATGAATAAATTCCAGTTCGTAATGAAACAAACAACTGCAGATTAACGGATGCTCTTCGCTGCGTTTCAGCCAATCCAGCAAATCGGCCATCAAATAAGGCACCCGGTCGGCGGGCGGCGCCATATGCACCAGATGCTCACCCCGAAATATGCCGACACCGCCGGAACGAAATACTCCCGGCTGGTCAACCAACATCGACATCAGCAAACCATGCGCAACCAGCAAATCGGCTTCAGAAGCCGGATGCCAGTTATCCATCGCTTCATAGGCGGCAAATGCGTTACGAACTTCCTGAATCTCGCGCGGCAGACCCAGCACGCGTTTGCCGTCAATCACCGCAGTCACTTGTTCCAAGGTCAGCGTGTTGTTTTCAATAGCCAGCGAAGCTTGAATCGTGCGAATCCGGTTTTCCCGGCGCAGGCGCGGCGTCAGGTTTTGCTCGGCCAACATCGTATAGCGACCGATCAGTTCGCTGATTTCTGCGACCAAGTTCAGGATGGCTGGGGTGATGGTATAGGGCGGTTGGTAGTTCATGTGAGCCGGTTTAGTTTTTCAACCATAAAATACAGGAAAATGGATTCTTTTATAAAAATCCAATTTATCAGCACCGTTCCCGTCAAAAATGTACGTTTACTACAAGGCTCCTCAAAGCTGACGGCGCTACATGGCTGATTCATGTCAGGGCGCGCCCGCTTCATCCAGCAAGCCGGTCACGGTTTCGTATAGTGTCGAGCGATTCATCAATAGCACGCCAGACCGTCAGATCGTTGACCGAAGCGTAACCATGAATCAGCATGTTACGAAACGCAATGATTGAGGCACATCAGGAATGCGCTCGGCCCATAGCGGCTCGATTTTGCAGAGTTGATTAAGCGCCTCACCGATGATTTCGAACTGACGCTCGACGGCGGAACGCAACAATCGATCATTGGTATAGTCCTCGAAGGTTTTGCCCGCCACGAATTCCAGTATTGCTGCGGCAGCTTCCCTCGCATCCCAAAGATAAGCACGTGGATCACGCTGCATAGATCACTTCGCGGCTTCGATTGACGCTGGCTTGAACATAGGGGGTTACGCAGCGCGGAGGTTTCCGCCAAATCAACGGTGCGCCCCAGAATTTGCGACAAGTCGGCTTGTAATCCAAAAAATGCCTTTAACGTAGGGCTATCGGCAGACGGTGAAAACTCCACCAAAAAATCGGCATCGCTGCTTTCCGGGGCGAAATCGGTTCCCCGTGCGGCTGAACCGAACACTTCAAGCCGTTGCACGCGATAACGTCGGCAGAGTTCAGCGATTGCGGACTGGTGTTGATGAATAAAGGGGTGCATTTTTGACGCCTCCTTAAGTTTATGTGAAGCCGACTTGACAATCTTTGTTTGATTTGCGGCCGGTAGCATTTCAGAGCAGTTTAATTGGTGAGGCTCATTGCAGCAAGCCTCGGTCAATCCGTCCAATGATACGCGTATAGCCTATTTACCTGGCCTCACTGTGCTATAGCGCTACTCTGTCGTTTTGGCTATTAGACAGCAAGCTCCTCAGTTCAGAAGGAAGTTGCGAAGAAAGAGATTTAGCTAAAATTGCTTTCCAGAGTAAGTAAACTCGACTGGTATTACCGTTGGGAATCTCGCCACCAGCAATTTTCTCGTCCAGTTCTTCAGCTCTACGGTATGCTTCACAGACACTGGCTAACGGATAATGCTCTTGCTTGAGCTTTGTTTTGTCGTATTTCACTCCCAACGCTTGGCTTAACACAGCATCTGTCTCTGGAGCATTTTTAAGCGAAGCTACAACAGATTCATCCACATAATGTAGTAGTAACCAAAGTTCAAAACAAGGTCTACTCAGCGCAATCTTTATTCCCTGTTTGCGAGCATCTTTAAGTGCGCGTTTAAAGCTTTTTATGTGTTCCTTTTTTATGCAGTGGTCGGTGTCCAGAAGCATCCAGCGCTCATCGTCTTCTTCATGTTCAAATGCCTGTAATCGTTCCAACACATGGGTAGCATGGGACGAAGTATCTTCCTTGGGCGTTTCAACAACATGAACTTTCACTCTGACCATTTTAAAAAAATCAAAATACTGTCTTGGCGCATAGGTATCATCGCAAGCAACAATGAACAAACGATCATCTCGAAGACTCTCAGTGTCTCGAATTAACGGGCGTGATTTTCTCTGAGTTAGGCTCATTCAGACATGTCCTTGTCTGTCGCCGCCAAGCGATCAAGATTTCCAAGAAACGGGATTGCTCCAAAACGCCCATGCAAATAATGTTTGCGAATTTCTAAATCATTACGAACTTTAAAATCTGTCAATGGATACAGATGCGTAACAGCATTTGCGTCTTTCTCAGCAAACCATATTTCGTCACGACGCAACAGCTCTAAATCCAGTAGGTTCGATTCGTGTGTCGTCACGATAATTTGGCGCTGACCGCCGTCACAAGATTTTAGAAAAAAGTCCAAGAATTCTCTAACCAATATAGGGTGCATGCTACGATCAATTTCATCAATGAAAAACACACCACTATTGGTTCGTAACTGATGCAAAGCAGGAATCAAATTTAAAAGTCGGCGTGTGCCGTCAGATTCTTCGGTTAGATCTAGCGAAACCTTATTCCCTGCTTCGTGCTCATGGGCAGCCTGAATCCTTATGCGATAAAAGTGGTTCTCATCAGTGCGCTCAATTAATAATTCATTGCCTTCACCTAGCTGAAGTAATACTGTGCCGTCTTCTTCATCGCGGACATCATCAAGTACTTTAGACACGATACGTTTTGGTAATAAACTGCGCAGTTCATCTTCCGTAATTTCGCTTCTATGCACTTGCAAATGATCCACACCAGTGGACGAGGATTTGAGAAACTCACTTGCAAACTCCCTAAAATTCGAATCACTATCCAACAAATGCCCAAGACGAGCAAAAGAAGCATCGGGAGCAATCAATGTCAAACTGCTATTGAACCAAACAAGAACTTCTGTAATTTCTTTACCAAAATCAGCCACATCCAAAGTGGCTTGAATAGTAGCCAAAAAGGATTGATTTTGCGGTCCACCAACAGTGGCGAGAGCTTGCAATTTTCTTCCTTTTCCTTTTGCTTCGATGGTTACTTTCCCACTTTCATCGGTAATGCGCTCATAAACGGGTATTTCGCGCGCACCTTTTACTCGCACCAGCCATTCTTCGATAATCCGTTGGTCATCCAGTTTAAATCCGAATCGGTAGAGTTTATTGTCCGCGATGAATTGCAAATCAAAACTAGAAGGTTCGCTACTTTCTGCGCTAAAGCGAAACGTTTCCCGTCCTGTTCCGCTATTTTTTTTACGAGGCTTTAATGCAATCGTTTTAAGATAGTTAAATGCTTTAAAGAGATTAGATTTACCTGCACCGTTAGCTCCATAGAGAACCGCTGTTTTGAGTACCTTTTCTTTAGAATCAGGAATAGGGAAAGCATGTCCTTCATGACTTCCAGATACTCGATTACTGGCAACAAGAGAGAAAGTCTCTTCTTCCAGAAATGAACGAAAATTTGCTACTGAAAAAGATACAATCATCTGACATACCGTGAATTGATCGCTAACATGCTTAAAAAGCATAGAATATTTAGTATTTTATAGCATAAAGACGTGATTTTTTCACGAATTTAATGATTTTAAATGTTTTTTGAGGTTTCTATAGAATGGATCAAGGATAGCAAAGCTCATCTTTATATTACAGCCCTGTATAGGGTGCGTCTGATTTTGTCTGCCATCAGACTATCAGGACACTACCCAGCCTTTAAAGCTTGAACAAGGGTGCGCAAAAAACGCACCCTAACAAAGACTACCTCAACACTGCTGCCGGAAAAGAATAACTATCCAACACCCGCACATAATTGGCCCGTTCATAAGCACTAGGATCGATCGCATGTTGTTGGCTGACGTTGCCCTTTAATTAATTGATTGACCGAATCATATTCATTCTCGGCAAGCCATTGTTCCATTTCAGTTCCGTAAGTCAGACAATTGCTTTCGTTGCCCGACACTTTAGTGTATGTGAATATCGAGCATAAACAGCTTACCCAATCGTTATTAAAAAACAAAAGTCTTGATTCCACGAGCCGGTATTGAGGTTTTAGCCTGTAGTCCCTCGCTCTTTAGCACGAAGTCAATTGCCTGCTCGGTACAATTCAAGACCACTACGGTCACAGTCCCATCAACATTCAGAAATGCACTTGCCTCAAGGCTGTCCAGGGTTTTGGCGCAGGCGACCCGACGAGCCCCCGGTCGGATGAAACGGGAGAAATGACCGATGTAGTAATACGAGCTTTGGTAGCGTATTTCTCCGACTTGGGTATCGGCAATGATCGGCGCGCTACAGAAATTGCCGACATGATTAGGGCCGCCTGTTTCATCCAGAACCATGTTCCAGTCCACCCATGCCTCGGTCCAGCGGTTAAGATCGTTGATGATCGAGTGGGCGTAACGTTCTCCGGTATCCCACGAACCGAGATGCGGCCCGGCTTCCTGGCAACCCTCGGTGAAAATCAAGTGTTTGTCGGGATAAGCGTCATGGGTCAGTTGTACGTTGTCGAAGTGATCCCCGCAATACCAGTGGAAACCGACGCCCCAGACATAGTGTGCTGCCTTTGGATCATCCAGCACGGCCTTGGCCCGCTCAAACATCCGGTCGCGATTGTGATCCCAGACAATCACTTTAACATTGCCAAGCCCCGCATCATGGAGGGTTGGGCCAAGGTGATCCCTGACAAAATCCCGCTCTTCTTCGCCTGTGTAAATACAGGAGTCCCAAGTTTGCGTGGCTTCCGGCTCGTTTTGCACCGTCAGCCCCCACATCGGTATGCCCTCCCGTCCGTATTCTTGAATGTACCGAACGTAGTAGTCCGCCCAGGCTTGGCGATATTCCGGCTTAAGCTTGCCGCCGTTATTCATCATGCCGTTGGTTTTCATCCAGGCCGGAGGGCTCCAGGGTGAAGCGAAAAGCTTTAACTTGCCGCCGGACAAATCGATGGCCTCGCGAATCATCGGAATCAGGGATTGCCGGTCATGCTCAATGCTGAAATGTTCAAGATCGACATCACCGTCCACTTCCGTATAGGCGTAATTTCCAAGCGAGAAATCGCAGCTATTGATATGGGTTCGGCATAAGGTATAGGCATTGCCGGTATCTGGAGAGAAATAGGCTTGCAAAATTTCCTGCCGCAAGTGGGCTGGCATTTTGTCTAAGGTTACCGCAGCCGCTTCGGTGAAAGCCCCTCCGAAGCCCTGAATTTCTTGAAACTGAACGGTCGTGTCTATGATCACCGAGGGATCGGAAAAATTCGTGGCAGGTTCGAACTCTATCGGCTCCAGTTCCGACAATCGATAGGCTGTGTCACGAGAGGTACAAAATTGCTTTACCAGCCGCTGTTTTGTCATTTTGCTAACTCCACTTGTTGCGTGTTGCTGAAGACGATAATCGCCAGACCTAGCTATTGAGAATCATCTAATGGATTTTTTCTAAATTAGTCCGTGATCATTACGCTGGTTCCCAAGCTCCAGCTTGGTAACCCAGTTAACGAAGCTCCAACTTCGTGAGACGGGAAGCTGGAGCTTCCCGCACTGAATTCCCAAGCTGGAGCTTGGGAACTAGCGCTCACTAAAATCATTAACTTAATGGCAGTGACGCGCCGCATGGGAACAAGAATCGAGCAACAAAAACTATCTCAACACCCCCGCAGGGCTGGAATAACTATCCAACACCTGCACATAATTGGCACGTTCATAAGCGCTGGGATCAATCGCATGTTGCTGGCTGACGCTGCCTTTTAACTGGTTGACCGAATCATACTCATGCTCGGCCAGCCATTGTTCCATTTCAGCCAGGATTTCGCTTAAACGACCTGTGCCATGCTTTAGCAATACGCTGCAAAGATGCACCACGTCGGCTCCGGCCAACAGCGCTTTCAACACATCGGGTGTTTGGTGGAAACCGCCGGTTACCGCAAGCGACAGCTTGGTTCGTCCATACAGCAAAGCAGTCCAGCGTATGCGTAACAAAGCTTCCGCTGAAGATGACAGCTCCAGTTTCGGCACCACTTCCAGCGTTTCCAGGTCAATATCGGGCTGGTAAAAACGGTTGAATAACGCGATACCGTCTGCTCCAGCGGCCTCCAGCCGTTTGGCAAAATGAATCGGCGAGCTGAACTGTGAAGAAAGCTTCATCACAATCGGCACACTGACTTGGCCTTTCAATTCCTGCAAAATATCCAGGTAACGTTGCTCGACCGCGTCGCCGCTTTCATCGCTATTGGCGGCCAGATGATAGATATTCAGCTCCAGTGCGTCGGCACCCGCCTGTTGCAATTGCTTGCCGTACTCGACCCAGCCGCCCAGAGAAGTACCGTTCAAACTGGCGATGACCGGAATCGCCAGCGCAGACTTGAGCTGTTGCAGATGCTCCAGGTACTGTTCCTGATAAGTCTGGATGTTATTCGGCACCGGATGAAACGAGTCCGCTTCGCCATGGCCTATGGCCTGCTGATAAAAAAATCGCTCCATTTGCTGCGCTTCGGCGTCGATTTTTTCCTCGAACAGCGAATACATCACCAGCGCCGATGCGCCTGCGTCCTCCAGCCTGCGTGCGCTGTCTACATCCCTGCTCAACGGCGACGCTGACGGCACCAAAGGATTAGCCAATTTCAAGCCTAAATAATCAGTCGTTAAATCAACCATTGTCGGTCTCCTTGGCAGTTTCGCTTTTGAGTTGGGCTTTCACCGCTGAAACACTGGTCGATTCGTTCCAGGCCAGCTCAGACAGTTGCTTGTAATAATGGTAACGGTTTTTAACATCCTGCTGCGCCTGTTCCAGAAAACGCTCTGCGTCTTCAGGATGGGTTTGCCACAACATGCTGAAACGGGTTTCGGTTTTGACGAAATCGCGGTAAGGAATGGACGGTTCCGCAGAATCCAGGTGCATCGGGTTCTTGCCCTGTTTGATTTTGCCGGGATCGAACCTGAACAACGGCCAATGCCCGCTTTTCACCGCCAGGTTTTGCTGCCGGTGATTGTTGGATAGATCCACGCCGTGTGCAATGCAAGGCGCGTAAGCGATGATAATGGACGGGCCGTCATGGGCTTCGGCTTCCAAAAACGCATTCAGGGTTTGGGTGTCTTTACCCGCATAAGCGACATGGGCAACATAAACATTGCTGTAATCCATCGCCAGCAACGCCAAGTCTTTTTTAGCCGTCGCCTTGCCGCCGGCGGAGAATTTTGCCACCGCGCCTAGCGGTGTCGCTTTGGAGGTTTGCCCGCCGGTATTCGAATAAACTTCGGTATCCAGAACCAGGATATTGACATTGCGCCCGCTGGCCAAGACATGATCGAGACCGCCAAAACCGATATCGTAAGCCCAGCCGTCGCCGCCGATAATCCAGACGCTTTTTTTGCATAGGTTATCCGCTAACTGGAGCAATGTTTGTGCGCCCTGCCCGGTCAAGGACGGCAAATGTTGTTTAAGTGCGGCAATCCGCTCGCGCTGCTCGTAAATCCCGGCTTCATCGGACTGGTCGGCGTTCAGTATCGCATCGACCAATTCGCCGCCTAACGGTTCGCGCAACGAGGCCAGCAACTCCTTGGCGTACTCGTTTTGCTTGTCGAGTGAGATCCGCATCCCCAAACCGAATTCAGCATTGTCTTCGAATAAGGAATTACTCCACGCAGGCCCGCGACCTTCGGCATTTTTGGTCCACGGCGTAGTCGGCAGATTGCCGCCGTAAATCGACGAGCAACCAGTCGCATTGGCAACCACCATCCGGTCGCCGAACAACTGCGACGCCAGTTTTATGTACGGCGTTTCGCCGCAACCCACGCACGCGCCGGAAAACTCGAACAACGGCTGCAATACCATCGAACCTTTGATGGTGTTGGTTTTCAAAAGCCTGCGATCGTATTCGGGGATAGCCAAAAAGAAATCCCAATTGTCACGCTCGGTTTCGCGCAGCGGCGGTTGCGGCTGCATATTGATCGCTTTGCGGCTGGCGTTGGATTTATCCCGGATCGGGCAAATATCGACGCACAGCGTACAACCGGTACAATCTTCCGGCGCAACCTGATAGCTGATTTCCAACCCGACCGGGAAATCCTTGCCCAACATCGCGACATGTTTGAAGGTTGCGGGCGCATTGGCCACGACTTCAGTCGGGAAAATTTTGCTGCGAATGACCGAATGAGGACAAACCATTACGCATTTGCCGCATTGGGTACACAGATCGGTTTCCCAGACCGGGATTTCCAGCGCCAAATTGCGTTTTTCATAAGCCGCCGTGCCGGTTGGAAAGGTGCCGTCAACCGGCATCGCACTGACCGGCAACGCATCGCCTCTCCCGGCAATAATTTCACCCGTGACCCGTTTGATAAAATCGGGTGCGGCATCGGTAATCACCGACTTAATGTCGAATTGACTGCTGACCTGAGTTGGCAGCGGCACGGCATGCAAGCAGGCCAGCGTTTCATCGATGGCTTTGAAATTCAGTTCGACGATGTGACGGCCTTTTTTGCCGTAGGTTTTTTCGACCGCGTGTTTAATCGCGGTAACCGCCTGCTCCTGAGGCAACACGCCGGATATGGCAAAAAAGCAGGTCTGCATGATGGTGTTGATGCGTTTGCCCATGCCGCTTTTTTCGGCCACTTCATAGCCGTCGATCACATAAAAGCGGATTTTTTTGGCTATCATTTGCCGCTGCATTTTAGCGGGTAACGATGCCCAAGCCTGCTCCGCAGACTCCGGCGAGTTCAGTAAAAACACCGCGTTTTCCGCCGCATTGGCGAGCATGTCGTAACGCTCAAGGAAAATCGTCTGATGACAGCCGATAAAATTGGCGTCGTTTTCGGCAATCAGGTAAGTCGAGCGTATCGGCTTAGGACCGAAGCGCAAATGCGAGACGGTAATCGCGCCGGATTTTTTCGAGTCGTAAACGAAATAGCCCTGGGCGTTCAAATCGGTCGCTTCGCCGATAATTTTAATGGTGTTTTTATTGGCGCTGACCGTGCCGTCGCTGCCCAAGCCGTAAAACATGGCCTGGAAAGTTTCGGCCTGTGCGTCGGTGCGATAACTTGCATCCCAATCCAGGCTGGAGTGCGTGACATCGTCGTGGATGCCGATGGTGAAATTGTTTTTCGGTTGCGCCTGTTTCAATTCATCGAAAATCGCCTTGATCATGCCGGGCGTGAATTCCTTGGAAGACAGGCCGTAACGGCCGCCAACCACTTTCGGCAGCACCGAAAACTTGGCCGCGCCGCCGATAAAATCCTGGGCCAGCGCGCCAAGCACATCCTTGTATAGCGGTTCGCCATCCGATCCCGGCTCTTTGGTGCGGTCCAGCACCGCGATTTTGCGACAGGTCGAAGGCAGCGCCTCAAGCAGGCTGGAGGCATCGAAGGGCCGGTATAAACGCACTTTAAGCAAGCCGACCGATTCGCCCTGACGGTTAAGATAATCCAGCGTCTCCGCGACGGCCTCCGCGCCCGAGCCCATCATCACGATGACGCGCTCGGCGTCCGGCGACCCCAGATACTCAAACAAGCGATAACAGCGGCCGGTCAGCTTGGCAAAACGATCCATTGCATTCTGCACGATTCCCGGCATCGCCTGATAATAGGCATTAACCGATTCCCTGGCCTGAAAATACACATCGGGATTCTGGGCCGTGCCGCGCAGCACCGGGTTATCGGGCGATAAGGCCCGGCTTCGGTGCGCCACAACCCACTCTTCGTTAATCATGGCCCGCATCACATCGTCATCCAGCAGACTAATCTTGGCGATTTCGTGCGAGGTTCTAAAGCCGTCGAAAAAATGCATCAGCGGAATGCGCCCTTCCAGCGCTGCGGCATGGGCGATCAGCGCAAAGTCCATGACTTCCTGCGGCGAGTTGGAACACAGCATGCCGAAACCGGTCATGCGCGCCGACATCACATCGCTATGGTCGCCGAAAATCGACAAGCCCTGACAAGCCAGCGAACGGGCGGCGATATGGAATACCGTCGGCGTCAGCTCCCCGGCAATTTTGTACATATTGGGCAGCATCAGCAGCAAGCCCTGGGAGGCGGTAAACGTGGTCGCCATCGATCCGGCCTGCAACGCGCCGTGGATGGCTCCGGCTGCACCAGCCTCGCTTTGCATTTCGGTCACTTGCGGCACCGTCCCCCATAAATTGACCTGTCCGCGAGACGACCATTCATCGGCCCATTCGCCCATATTGGACGACGGCGTTATGGGATAGATCGCGATGACTTCGTTGAGTTTATGGGCTACCGTAGCGGCGGCCTGATTTCCATCGATCGTAAGTGTTTGCTGACTTTGCATTAGAAACCCTCATGGAACAAAAAAGTGTAACCACCCTCTTTTATAATAGTTTTAAAGGCTTGGAAGTTACGCATTAACTGACAGTACAGAATATGGATATTGAAAACAACCATAACCAACCGTGATAAAAAACCAGCCGTCCGTTCGACGACAGAGTACCGCTTGCCGATGTATTTTTATTGAGCAAACTCCCATTCGTCAATTATTGTCGGTGAGCGGAAGTTATCACTATTTCATACGACAGCCTAAGTATGCCAGAGTTTTTCCGGGTTCTGTCGCAAATATTCAACGGCCCAAAACCAAGTAACGCGGTATTTTTCTCAGCATGAGCGCCATCACGGCCTTTTGCCTCAGCATACTGGACATAAAAACCGGCGGGGAGAATAATCTCTTTCAAGTAACGAGAATCTTTGCAACCCTTTCACATTGAGATATAAGCCATGAATGATAAAGAACGTATTGCCCAACATGCCGCCAATCAAGTGGCGGACGGGATGCTGGTTGGGCTTGGCACCGGCTCGACTGCAAATTGTTTTATCGAGGAACTGGCGCATCGTAGCCGCGAACAGGGGCTTAAAGTGACCACTGTCTCCAGCTCGATTGCGAGTGCGATTAAGGCGCAACAACTCGGCTTACCGGTGCTGGGTTTCGACCAGGTCAGTCATCTTGATCTTTATGTCGATGGCGCCGATGAGGTGTCGCCGGAATTAACCTTGCTCAAAGGCCAAGGGGCTGACTTGGTACGCGAAAAACTATTGGCAACCGCCAGTAAGCAATTTTTAGTATTGGTTGAATCCAGCAAGCTGGTCGAGCGCATCGGCCAGAACTTTCCGATTCCCATTGAAGTGATGCCTTTTGCCTGGCAACTGGTTAAAAAGCAGCTGGAAGCGATCGGCGGCCAAGGCGATTTACGCCAAAACGCCAATAAAAACGGTTATGCGATAAGCTCGCATGGCAGTTTAATATTGGATATGCGCTTTGCCGAGCATACCGCTGCTGAAGCACTCAACGACATTTTAAACAGCATCCCCGGCATCGTTGAGCATGGTATTTTTTACGCGCTGGCAACGACGGTTTTAATCGGCGTTAACGGTCAAGTACAAGAGCGGCAGGCTGCTAATCATTAAGTCGTTTTTTTGGATCGCATCAATCGCCACCGAGTAAATTACCCAAACCGCCCAGAATTGAACCTTCATCTTGCTGCCTGCCACCGCCTTGCGGCGCTGCTGAAAACATTCGGCCTGCCAAGCGGGAAAACGGCAGGCTTTGCAACCAAACCGTGCCGGGGCCGGTCAATTTGGCAAAAAACAAACCCTCGCCGCCAAACAGCATGGTTTTAATGCCGCTTGCCTGTTGAATGTCAAAATCAACGCTGCCGGTCATGGCCGCCAAACAGCCGGTATCGACATGCAGCGTTTCACCGGCGTTAAGTTCTATTTTTTGCAGGCAGCCACCGGCATGGACAAATACCCAGCCATCGCCTTCCAGCTTTTGCATGATGAAACCTTCGCCGCCAAACAGCCCGGTTAAAATACGCCGTTGAAAATGAATACCGATTTGCACGCCTTTGGCGGCCGCCAAAAAACTGTCTTTTTGGCAAATCAGTTTTCTATCGTAGTCTTTCAAATTTAAGGCGAGAATGGTGCCCGGAAAGGGCGCGGCGAACGCCACTTTGCCTTTACGCTGGGCGGTTTGCGTAAACACGGTAATAAACAGGCTTTCGTTAGTCAGCAAGCGTTTACCCGCGCCCAGTAATAATCCCATAATACCGGCTTGTTGCGATGCGGAGCCGTCGCCGAAAACGGTTTCCATTTTGACATCCGCGCTTTTGTACATCATCGCCCCCGCTTCTGCGACCGCGCTCTCGCCTGGATCCAGTTCGATTTCCACAAACTGCATTTCATGGCCGACTATTTTAAAATCAATGCCTTCGGTGACCGAATGTAGGCCAAAACCGCTGGAAGACTGGGCAACGATACCGGACGCCTGCGCATCGGCCGGATTAGCAGGCGGGGTGACGACCGGCAAGGTGGTCGGCTTGGGCGACATCATGGCTGCGGGCGTCGGCGGAAAAGGCGTGACACCGTCTTTTTTCATCGGCCTGATTTCAGTCGCGTCATAGACGGGAATCCAGTCGGGTAAACCCTGACGCCAACAATAAGCGCCCTGATGTTCACGGGCAAACGTTTTTGCATAATCCAGCGCGTAGGGTCCGCCGGTTACATTTTCAAAAGAAAAAAACCATTCGTTCATAGGGTTGGCCTTGGTCGTTATGGGCTGTAAAAGTGATGCGGAAAAGTATAAACCACTGGGGTCATGCGGCATGAAATATTCAACTTAGGATTTGGTCAATAATAACTTCCCGGAACTTGAGCTTATCAATCGCACAGCGCTGATCGTAACTCGCGGCGCAGCGCGTCACTGCCATTAAGTTAAGAGATACGCTGGTTCCCAAGCTCCCGCTTGGGAACCCAGTGAGCAAAGCTCCAGCTTTGCGAGCCGGGAAGCTAGAGCTTCCCGTACTGAATTCCCAAGCAGGAGCTTGGGAACTAGCGCGCAAGGCGCGCTGCACCGCGAGCCATGAGCAACGTCTGAATATACGGGACGCAGCGCGTGGGAGCGAGAGCGAAACCTCCCCGCGCAAAAGCTGTCCAGGCGCCGGCTGATAGCCGGATTGCAGGCGAAGCCTGCAAGCGCAAGCGAACGTCCCACCTGTTCAGAACGTTGCAAGTCAGACCTTCCAGGTTTTTAAACCCTGGAAGGTCTGCATATCAGCATGTTTCTCGCCTAACGCCAGATAAGGAACTGTCGGAATGACGCCAGCTGGTGTATAACAAAAAAAGCGGCCAATATCATTGGCTGATACAGGATTATTAGCGATGTCTGAGGTTTACACACATGATTGATCTGGAAAACTTCAAGTTTCTGGGTATTGCGCTGGCAATAGGTTTACTCATCGGCCTGGAACGCGGCTGGCGTACCCGCGACCTGAATGAGGGCATGCGGGTTGCCGGGCTGCGCACCTACGGGATGATTAGCTTGCTGGGCGGCTTGTCGGGCATCCTGGCTCAACAAGTGGACACTTATTTGATGGGCTTTGTTTTTCTGGGCCTGACCTCAGTCTTGCTGCTTGCTTACAGTAAAAGTCTCGACAAATTTAAAGACTACAGCATCACCGGCACCATTGCATCGCTGACTACCTTTACGTTGGGTGCGTTAACTGTTTTCGGTCATATTACCCTTGCTGCGGCCAGCGCCGTGGTCATTACCTCACTGCTCGGTTTTAAGCCCTTGCTTCACGGTTGGATGAAAAAACTGGAGCAGCACGAATTGCATGCCACGCTGAAATTGCTGTTGATCTCGGTCGTTATACTGCCGATCCTGCCGGACCAGGACTATGGCCCCTGGGCCGCCTTTAATCCCTATCATATTTGGTGGATGGTGGTACTGATTGCGGGCATTTCCTATCTGGGCTATTTTGCCGTCAAGATTGTCGGCAATCAGCATGGACCGGTTTTGACCGGAGCGCTGGGAGGATTAGTCTCTTCTACAGCCGTTACCCTTAATCTGTCCAAATTATCAACGCAATATCCGGATATGGGCAAGGTGCTGGCCGCGGGCATTTTAACGGCCTGCGCCACCATGTTTGCACGCACGCTGCTGCTAACCTCGGTGATGAATCCGGCCTTGTTCCTGGTGCTGTTCCCTGCCCTGCTGGTCATGTCCCTATTTACATACCTGGTTGCTTTTTTATTATGGCGAAGCGAACGAGGCTTCCAAACCATTGAAGAAATAAAACTGGAGAATCCTTTTCAATTAGGAATGGCGTTGAAGTTCGGTGCATTTTTAGTCGTCATCATGTTGCTGTCCAAACTGCTAAAAGTTTATTTCGGTGATATGGGCACTTATTTTCTAGCCGCGACCTCCGGTTTGGCGGATGTTGATCCGATTACTCTTTCGATGTCCAAAATGAGCAATGACGGACTGAACGTCAGCGTCGCCGCCAACGCAATTCTTATTGCGGTATTCGTTAATTCAGGTATTAAAGGTATTTTTTCATGGGTCATTGGCGGCCGGACCCTGGCGCTCAGAGTCGGCTGTACGTTAGCGGGAGCCATTGTCGCAGGTTTATTGACGGTTATGTCGCATTAACCTAAAAACAGCAGTTAGTCCACGAAAAGCACGAAAGACACGAAAGAAATCAATATGTTCTGTTGATTGAGCCATTCACCCTTTGGGTAGCGATATGCAACATGGTATCTCGTTGAATATTTTCGTGTTTTTTGTGTATTTCGTGGATAAAATGATTTTTCTAGGATTAACTATCAAGCGACCTGCTTCGAGTTGCCGCCGAAACGGGCTACCCGGCTCTCGTTACGGCGTTAACCGGCATTTTTCATGACGCTATGAGAAAATGCCATCAAAATCCATGAGACGTATCATTTTGTGAAAAAACCATACCTTACCGCTCCCGTCCATTCCGCTGAAATACCCGCAGGCATTCCTTTTATCATCGGCAACGAACTCGCCGAACGCTTCAGCTATTACGGCATGCGGGCAATTCTGGTGGTGTTCATGACGCAATACCTGATGGATGCCGACGGCAAGCTTGCGCCTATGACGTCAAACGAGGCCACGGCGTATTTCCATCTATTCGTGTCCATTACTTATTTCACGCCATTTTTAGGCGCGTTGCTGGCTGATGGCTTATTGGGCAAGTACCGGACCATCATCTCGTTGTCGATCGTCTATTGCCTCGGCCATTTTTGCCTGGCGCTGGACGACACGCGAACCGGTTTGCTGGTCGGGCAATCCTTGATCGCATTGGGCGCAGGCGGCATTAAGCCCTGCGTGTCCGCGCATCTCGGCGACCAGTTCGGCGCCGGCAATCAGCATTGGCTTGGCAAGGTATTCAGCTGGTTTTATTTGACGATTAACGTAGGCGCTTTTGTCGCCATGTTGCTGGTGCCTTGGCTGCTCAAAACCTACGGCGCATCGATCGCATTCCTGCTGCCCGGCCTGTTGATGCTGTTGGCGACGGTGATATTCCGCTCGGGGCGATACCGTTTCGTCCACATACCTGCCGCCGGCATGGGCTTTGTGCGCGAGGCCTTGAGCGGTGAAGGTTTGCGTTGTCTGGGCCGGTTAAGCGGAATTTATTTGTTCATTGCGGTGTTTTGGGCCTTGTTCGACCAAAACGGCTCGTCCTGGGTCTTGCAGGCGCAACAGATGGAGAGACAGGTATTCGGCATCGAGATTTTGCCCTCGCAGATTCAAGCCGCCAATCCGTTGCTGATCGTCCTGCTCACGCCATTGTTTTACCGGCTGCTATATCCGGCGCTGGGCCGGTATTTGCACTTGGGCTATCTGAACAAAATCGCCATCGGTTTGTTTGTCGCGGTATTATCGTTTGCACTGATCGCCGGTATTCAGATGCGTATAGACGCAGGATTTCAACCTAACATCTGCTGGCAGTTGCCGGCCTACCTGTTGCTGACTTCCGCCGAGGTGATGGTGTCGATCACCTGCCTGGAGTTTTCCTATACTCAAGCGCCAAGAACCATGAAATCCCTGGTGATGTCGCTTTATATGGCGGCAGTTGCGCTCGGGAATCTGTTCACCAGCGCGGTGAATTTTTTCATTGAAAACCCGGACGGTTCCAGCCGTCTTGCCGGGGCCGGTTATTTTTGGTTTTTTGCCGCATTGATGCTGGTCACCGCCGTGGGATTTGTCTGGCATAGTCGGCGTTACCAGGAGCGGACTTATCTGCAAGAAGAGGCGCAGGACATAAGGTAACTGACTGGAAGGCTTTTAAAACACCTTCTTAGAGAGTACAGTTAAGCCCCTGTATTCCGTTTTTTGTATGGATTTTGCATACTGCCCTTAATAATCCCTACGCTTGATCGACGACCTCAATAATCCTTATATATGAATAATGTTTTTCCGATAATTGCCGCTTTGCTGCTGGTTGCACTCAACGGCTTTTTTGTGGCCGCAGAGTTCGGCCTCGTCAAACTGCGACAAACGCGCCTCCGTTCGATTATTAAAACACACGGGTGGCGTGGGCGTATTTTAGGACGGGTACATGCCAAACTCGACGCCTATTTATCGGCTTGCCAGTTGGGCATCACGCTCGCTTCGCTCGGCTTGGGCTGGATTGGCGAACCCGCGTTCGCCAGCCTGCTGGAACCTTTATTCGACAAAATAAAAGTCACGTCGCCGGAAATGATACACGGCATCTCCTTCGCTTTCGCCTTTTCCATGATCTCGTTTCTGCACATTGTGGTCGGCGAGCTTGCGCCAAAATCGATGGCGATTCGTAACCCTGAAAAGATCGGCTTATGGAGCGCCGTGCCGCTCTACGGATTTTATTGGCTGATGTATCCTGCGATTTGGCTGCTGAATTCCAGCGCCAATCTAGTGCTGCGCCTGTTGGGTTTGGGTGATGTTCACCGGCACGATGCGCACTACTCGGCAGACGAGCTTAAACTGATTTTACGCAGCAACTGCCCGGATGACCGGTTTACCCGCGACGAATGGAATATTCTGGCGAAAACGCTCGATTTCAGCGAACTTGAGGTGTCCGACCTGATGCGTCCTATCCATGAGATCGCCGCATTGCACCGTAGCGCGTCAATGCAAAAAAACCTGCAAACCATGTCTCAAAAGCGCTTCAGTCGCTATCCCTATTTCGATACGAATGGTGTTGACGTGTTAGGGGTGATTCATTTGAAAGATTTGTTTTTCGCTCAGCAGGAAGGCAAGACGATTGAGGATTTGAGTCATTACTTGCGGCCCATTCAATACATCTCGCCGCATGCACCCGCGCTGGAGATATTCCGTCAGTTCCGCATGGGCGCCTCGCATTTTGCAATCATTGGACAAAAGGGGCAAAAGCCGAACGGCTTCATCACGCTGGATAATTTGTTAAGTGCGATGGTCGGCGAGATACGCGACGAATTCCGCCCAAACAACAATGATTGGACGCGGCTTGATGACGGCACACTGATCGGTAAAGGCAGCCTGCCGATATTTTCGCTGGAACGGATCATGGGCATTGATGTCGAGAACGAAGAACTTGAGTTGGAAGATGAGGTCTCGATCGGCGGACTCATCATGGCCAAACTGCGCGATATTCCGGTAGAAGGCCAAAGAATTGAATTTAATCAATTCGATGTCGTGGTCAGGAAAATGAATGAATCGCGCGTCGTCTTTGTCCAGATTTATCCTAATGAAATATCCGATATGGACAATCAATAGGCATACTTCGAACGAACACGTCGCATGGGGCGACGTTATAAACGCGCTTAGCAGCAAACACCTGACTTTCTTCTGCAACGATCATTTTAGTATCGATTCGATACCGGCCAGCACATTTCCGGTCATTTCACGTTCAATATCGGACGGCCACGCGCCGAGCCAAACCGGTGTTTAAATGACCGGAATTATCCGTAGCACACTCCCGATTACTCTTCTATACGCATTTACCACAACTTGACGCTTCGACGACACTACACGCATCATGTCAAACGTTGAGACCGTATGGAAAGGGACTTTCACTACCGACCTAGCCAGGCAATTGTTTTTCAGTAACGTCGAACTGACCGGAAAAATCATGAGCACATTACCTGTTACCCGGCAAAAACGCTTGTCTTGAAATAAGGAGAACACTCCATGAAAAAACCAACGATTCAATGGTTATGGGTAGTGGGACTGATATTTATCGCTACTCACTCTTTCGCGCAGGAAAACCGTCCCATGAAACTTCCACAGCTCCAGCTAGAAACAGGAATGCCGCTGATGCAAGCGCTGCGCGCACGCAAATCCGTGAGAGAGTTCAGCCCGGAAAAACTGCCTAATCAGGTGCTTTCTAAGTTGCTTTGGGCTGCATTCGGCATCAACCGTCCGGAAACGGGAGGCCGTACCGCCCCTTCTACGCATAATTGGCAAGACATCGACATCTATGTGGCAAGCGCAGACGGCCTTTACCTGTTTGACGCAAAGAGCCAGGCATTGAAGATGATTCAAGCCAAAGACATTCGGGCGCTGACCGGCACACAGGATTTTGTTGGGCATGCACCGATCAACTTGATTTACGTTTCGGATTTCACCCGCATGGATTCGGACACCAGCCAGGAAGACAAACAAATCGCGGCGGCAATCGACACCGGCTTTATCGGTCAGAATGTCTATCTGTATTGTGCCGCCGCAAATCTGGCGACCGTTGTTCGGGGCTCGATTGATAAGGAAGCCTTGGCGAAAGCCATGAAGCTCAATCCAACGCAATGGATTGTTGCAGCGCAGAGCGTCGGTTACCCGAAAAAGTAAAAACGTATCAGTTCAGAATGCCTCCTTAAACATATCTAGCGAAGCACAGCCGGTTGTATTCACCCTGGTTCTAAATCCAACCGGCTTTAACTTTCCATTGACCGCTTCAGCATGTTTCAAAGACGTCTGCTTATGAATTTAATTCGCCAGTCATTATTTTTTTGATAAAAACATGAGCATAAAAAACAGCTATACAAAAAACACCTGCAAGTACAATATCGAATATCATGGTAATCCACCCCTATCAATGTAAGTTAAATATTTATTCAACGCATTTATGTCAACATGAAAACGTTTAACAACAACTTACAAATTATTAAGCCATTTCCATGCCATAAATTGCCTCTTCGAATAACATGAGTAAAATCAGGGCTCATCGCCGAACAAGAATGGATTGAAACGGATGGGGAGGAGATTAATGGTTGAAAAAAACCGCAGTAAAACGGTTTTTTTCAACCACCATGAATCGGTGACAGCTTGATACAGGTAAACCGCTACGCCACAAAACCGCAACAATACGTTTACGGTTTTAATCGGCCATGATTAAGGAAGATGAATAGCGAACCGGGTGTAGCATGATCGACTTTAACGCCCACTGTTTCCAAGAATTTCAAGGACGGAGAGGAAACAACGTCATGAAGAGTGTCTTTTGGAAAGTGGGCGCTTTTAAAACCGATCAAGGGATATTGCGATTGAAAAAAATAAATTATCTCCCGGTTTGACACATTTTGCGTCAATCCCCAATGACTCCAGGGCAGATTATTTTTTTATGTTTTTATAACTTTCCTCACTTTCGAGCTTCGCTTTTTCGCCTTCTTCAATCAGTCGGTTACCTTCAGCAATTTTATTTTGGCCTTCGCGAACCAACACATTACCGCGCTCAACCAACTGCTTACCTTTTTTCCATCTATCGCCCAAATTTGCTATACCTTGGCTTTCGCTCAGCATTTGCTCGCCGGAAAGAATGGGCGCAGGCGCAGGATCGGACGCGCAACCGCCGAGTAGTAAAGCCAAGCAAGTGATAATTAGATTCGGTCGGATAGTGAAATCATTTTGCATAATCAGTTACTCTTAAAATTAGGGATTGATAAAAAGTCGGGTAATTTTACAAAACGTTATGCAGGTTGCAATAAATTTCTTATTGTCATTACGATCGTAAACAAGCGCCATTAGGGCAATTATCGGATCATGGCGTTTTAAGAATTATTCGGCAATTTTCACCAACCAGCCGCCATCGCCCTTGCAATTATTCTGCGCATCGGCAGTTATCGCAATTCTGGCGTAAACCCCTTTTAACGACGCCGGTATTGTCCCGCTTACCTGAAAACCGCCTTCAGTTCTGGGCGTGACATTGAGGGTGGCCGGGAGCCCCTTGACGACAACCTTGATCGTATTGGGGTAAGTGTTTGCAGACGCGGTAAAAGAAAAAGCTGATCCCGCTGCAATTTCAGTGTTTTCAGCAGGCGTAAAATGAGTAAACTCGGGTTTCGCGCAGGCTTTTGAACTACTGCCGCTACCGTAAGCCCATGAGGTGCCGGTAACCATCATTAACATCAAAAACCACAAGTAATTATATTGTTTCATCATCGTGCCTCTTTGCGTTGTTATAGTGATTTATTTTCAAGCCGGTTGAAAAAATTACTGCAATGAAGTGGGTTGTTGCGCTACTTTCCTGTCCATTTTCATGCCCTCGCCGTCACATCCTGAAATAACTAAAGCCAAAATCCAGATATACATCATTATTTTCATAAATTGGTCCTCTATTTTAATTAACTAATGTTACGCACGGATGGTATTTCTCCCGTTTGCCGCGCCGAGCACCGGAGCTTTTATCGAGAACAGCCCGTTAGGGGCGCGGCAAGGATGCCGCGCGTCAGCAGAGGGGCAGGAGCCCCTTCTGCTGACCCTCGATAAAAGCGAGGAGCACAGGAAATAAGCGGCAATCGGGTCGCCTTTTCTTTGGTTACTTTCTTTTGGCGAAGCAAAAGAAAGTAACTCGCCTTCGGGTGCGACAACCCGATTTAATCAAGTGTCGCGCTAGCGACTCCTTAATGTTAAAGCGGCCGAAATTCGAATGACTGCGTAACATCAGTTAATTAATTCGTAACCCTCTCATAGCGACTGCTTAAACGGCAGATAAGAGGCCGCATCCTGTTTATAAAGCCGTATGGCTTGCTGCTCCCTGCCTAAAAAATGCTCAATCGCTTTGGCAAACCGGGCATCTTTGATCCAATGCGCGGAATACGTGGTGATCGGCTCAAACCCGCGCGCAATCTTGTGTTCGCCTTGAGCGCCTGAATCAAACCGCTTTAAGCCATGTTCAATACAGTAATCCAGTCCCTGATAATAACAGACTTCAAAATGCAGGCTATTGTATTCTTCGTGACAGCCCCAGTAGCGGCCGTACAAGGTGTCCGCGCCAACAAAACTTAATGCGGCGGCAATGTAGTTATCGTCTTTAACCGCCAGCACCAGCAATAATTGTTCACCCATGGTTGCGGCTATTCGCTGAAAAAATGCCGGATTCAAATAAGGCTGCGAGCCTCTTTTTAAATAGGTCATGGTGTAAAACTGAAAAAACGCCCGCCATTGCACTTCACTGACATCCGGCCCGGCAATACGCAACAAACTGACGCCCTGCTCGCTGACCCGGCGGCGTTCGCGCTTGAGCATTTTGCGTTTACCGGCATTCAAGGTTTGCAGGAAATCGTTGAAGTCGGAATAACCCCGGTTAAGCCAGTGGAACTGCACGCCCTCGCGAATACTCAAACCCAATGACCGCAACAGTTCCGCCTGTTGCTCGACAGGAAACAAACAATGCCATGAAGAAATGCCCAGCTTATCTGAACGCTGTTTTATAAAATCCAGTAATAATTGCGTGACCTCAACCGGATTGGCAGCCTCTGCAAGAACAATACGCTCGCCCTGACAAGGCGTCAGCGGGATGGCGGTCAGCCATTTTGGATAATAATCGATGCCCTGCTGCTGATAAGCCTGGGCCCACTGATGGTCAAACACATATTCGCCCCAGGAATGCCGCTTAAGGTATAAGGGCATAAAAGCAACCAGTTCATCTGCCTCCGTAACCAGCAAATGCGCAGGCTCCCAACCCGTTTGCTCAGAGACCGAACCGCTTTGCTCCAGCGCCGACAAAAACTCATGCCGTAAAAACGGATAGGCGTCGCCCGCAAGTCGATTCCAGACCTTGCAATCAACTTGCGCCATACTATGGATTTGTTTTACTTCCATTTTTAAAAACAGTACAGTGAAAACAGCAGAATAACATCAATCCCTCAAACTCATGCCCCATAAACCTTTTTCTCAGGCCTGTGAAAACAATAAAGATCCCATTTTGCAGGTTATCAGAACGACTTTTTGCCGGCCGACAACCGTTTGGGAAATCGGCAGCGGCACGGGTCAACACGCCTGTTATTTTTCCGCGCATCTCCCGCATATTGAATGGCAGCCTACCGATAGAAGTGAAAATGTCCCCGGCATCCGTTTATGGCAGGAACAAGCGAAATTAGCCAATTTGAAACCGCCGTTAACGCTGGATGTCACCGATGCGGTGTGGCCATGCAGCGCTATCGACGCATTATTTACCGCCAATACGCTGCATATCATGAGCTGGGATGAGGTACGGATATGCTTTGACCGCCTGGCTGAACACCTGAATCCCAAGGCGTTTATTTGTATTTACGGCCCGTTCAACTATAACGGCGCTTATACCAGCGACAGCAATGCCTCTTTCGATCAATGGCTTAAAAGCCGAAATAGCTCAAGCGGCATTAGAAACTTTGAAGACATCATGGCTTTATCGACATCCAGGGGCTTTAGCCTATTAAACGATATTGCCATGCCCGCCAACAATCGTTTGCTTGTGCTGCAAAACAGCTGAAAGCATTGATCCGTTATTTTCTTCAACAGGCCCATTCACATGTTCATTTATTCGCTACCGTTATTTTTTACCCATATTGGTCTGGCAAGTCCGCTGGATTTGCTGATTATTTTTATGGCCCTGTTTGTTGTTCTGTTTATAAGTTCGCTGTTTGGCGGGGAAAATCCGCAGAAGCAATCCTCGGACAACTATCTGTTTGCTGCATGGAACGGCAGTGTGCCGCTAAGGTGGGTGTTCTGGCCTTTTTTTCTAATCCTGAACGCTTGTTTGTATGCAGCGGATACGCTGGTAAAAATCGGACTATTTACCGTATCCAGCTGGGATGACGTTCACTTGATGCTATTGCTGCCGACTGTCTGGTGGACAACCGCTGTTTGGCGATGCTCGCCAAACAGCAGTTTAAGCGTTTGGGCGGCATGCGCCCGATTGCTGACGATCAGCGTGTTTTTTGAATACGGTTTGAAGCTGTTGATACGCATAGACTATCCAAGAATATTTTTTGGATGCGAGGAGTTGTTGCTGGATTATAGCAGCTGCTTTTAAAAGGAACTGCCCAATCCACTGCTGAAGCAGCCGGAACGTTTAGTTCGAGCTTGGCCCCCTTAATTCCGCTGAGGATTGCGCCTGACCGAGCACTTTCAGCAATTGCGATATATCGTCAGAGGCTTGCGCTACCTGCGGCTGCGGCCCCTCTATTTTTTCCTGGGTCCAGTCCACCATCTCTCCCGATCCCCACGACACCATGGAAGCCAATGAAAACACCAGCATGCCGCGAGTCATGCCCTTGGGTATGCCCTGCGCCTCAAGATAACGGTGGAGATATCGGGCGGCGACGAAGAACACAATCGTGGATATAATCAGGTTCCATGCGGAAGGTAAGGTGAACATTATTGGCGGTTCTCTTGAGTTGAAAGGTTATTAATCATGATTTCTCATACACTTGTTTGCGAGACGCGATGACCCGGCCGCAATCAAATATTTTGCAATTCCTTAAGTTCGGCTTCAAGTTTCAAGAACTGATCTTTCCAGTGTTCGGCAGCCTTAACCGCTTCATTCTTTTCATCCATCAAAGCATTGATGCGCTCGTTTAAATCCCTGTTCAGTTCGGTTAATTTCTTAACTTCTTCGATCGAAGCCAAAACCCTATCGTCGGACTCAAACACTTTCAGCATCACATCGTTATCAGCTTCCAATGCTTTTATCGCACCTTGCTGTTCGTCAATAATGCTGCTCAATTGATCTTCGTGGTTTTCCTCAGCTTCCTGCTCGACAACCTGAACCGGTTCAGGCTTTGGAGCTACAGGCTTGGGTGGCGTGATCTCTTTAATGGCTTTATTCAGGCTTTTTTTGCCGTCTATCACTTCCTTTACCAACTCTGCCGGGGCTTCCTTAACCAGTTTATCGGCTAACTGCTGGGTGCGGTGCCCTACTCCGGATTGTTTAGCCCTGGCGGTGGCGGTGTCTAATTGTGCAGTATCGCGTAACTGGGGATTACCCGCAGCCTGCGCATTTACCCAACTTTGAGAAGCCGATACGATAGCCGCAGACTGGCCTTGCGTTAAGTGCCGACGATGTAAATTCGACGACAAGATAAATTGCGCCGGGTTAGAACCGGTGTACTCAATAATGACCGGGGCAATACCCAGTTCGCATAGCGCACGATAACGATTGCCGCCATCCAGAATCATCCCGTCAAGTGAATAAATAGGGTGTGTTTGTCCGTTATCCAGAAGATTATCTTTAAGCGAATCGAACTCGGCATCGGACATTCGTGGGAAGTAAGTACAAAGCGGGTGTAGTTCCATGGTTTGAGTATTTTTTTCAGTCATTGATCAGCCTTTAATTTAGGCCGGCCATTATATCATGGCTACACTCAATAGTTCTTAGCGGGCATGCTCATGGTGTTTTAAGGTTGCGCCTTAAAATCCGGTCAATTTGCCGACAAGACTTTTTCCAATATCTCCAAGCGCAACTCTGCAACTTTAGGCGTCCACAACTCAGGATTGACCGGAAACGCCTTGCTTACCCCGGTGCGCCGGTAACCGCGCCGTTGGTAAAATGCGATCAGCTCATTCCTGCATGCGATGACGGTCATAACCGATTTACCGACATCCCAGGTTTCCTGCGCGGCCAGCTCCGCTGCAAGCAGCAATTGCTTGCCTACGCCCCTTCCCTGTAACGACGGACGCACTGCCAGCATACCAAGGCTAACCAGATCGGCCTGTTTCTGCAAATGCACCGAGCCGACCAGTTCCGCTCCGTCTTTACACAGCAGAAACATTGAATCGTCAGTTGCGATTAAGCGCAGGATTTCTTCGGTCTCGGTTCTGCGCCCAGCCAGTAAATCAGCCTCCGTGGTCCAACCCTGTTTACTGGATTCGCCGCGATAAGCCGCGTTAGCCAGAGCGGCAATCTGTTCGGCATCCTGTTTTTCGGCCTTGGCAATCGATAGCGCCATCACTAAAGCAAGGCCTCAACCGCATCGCACTCGTCGGCGGTCAGTTCAAAATCGAAGATCGCCAAGTCTTCCCGCATGTGGCTTTCGGATGTGGTGCCGGTTAACGGAACAATGCCGATCTGGCTCAAATAGCGGAAAAATATTTGCGCGGCGTTGCGCCGGTATTTCGCCGCCAGCGCTTGCAGAGTCGGATGCGCCAAGACATTGGGATTGGCGCTCAGCGTCCAGAAGCTTTGATAAATTATCCGATGCTCCCGGCAAAAATCGCGGATGGCTCGATCGTACCCGGTCTCGGCATAAAACCGGTTCTGGATAACTGCCGGTTTGACCGTGGCATCTCGATACAAAAGCTCAAACAGTTGGGGATCGTGGCAATTGCTGATGCCCAGCTGCTTGACGCCGCCGCTGTGAACGATTTGTTCCATCGCCTGCCACGCTTCCAGTGTGTGCTGTGGGTCTGCCAGCGGTGAATGCAGCACCAGACAATCCAGGTAAGTGGTTTGCAGATTTTTCAGCGAAGTCAGGAATGATTGCTCGACCTGCTCGCTGAGTCCGGCGTTGGGATCATAAGGTACTTGCGCCGGATCCTGACCGCTCAACGGAGTGAATTTGCTTTGCAGATAAAGCTCACTGCGCTCTATCCCGCGATGCAGACAGGCGGCCACGCCGTCGCCGACACCCGCTTCGTTATAATGCTTGGGCTGGCAGGCGGTATCAATGCCGCGAAAACCCAGCCCGATGGCCTGTTCTACCAGCGCCGCCGTGCGGTCTTTCTTCCAGGCCGTACCGTAAATAATCCGGGGCATCCGTACCCCGCAAGCGGAAATCAAAAAGTCGTTAGCGTTCATAAGCACTCCATGAAAAATATTGGACTTCGATTATCCTCGCACATTAACTGATTTCGGGCTACCGGCTATCGAGCCGCATAGCGATTTTCCGGCTTTTCGGCGACCGGCGGTCAAACTGAACCGACTGCATTCAATCTCCATCACGTTACAAAAGCGTTGCGCATGTTGTAGCTCGCTTTAAAACTCTTCCCAATCCCCGCTATCAACAACAAGTTGGGGCCTTGGTTTCGGTTTGATTATCTTTGGATTTTTATGTGCCGTTCCTTTATTCGTTCCCTTCATTTCTTGCAGGTAAATGTGAGCGTTGTTTGAATCATCATCGACTTTAAAGCTCCCTACCGTATTCACCAGGTTTTGTGCTTGCTCTTCCAGTGATTCCGCGGCCGCGGCGGCTTGCTCTACCAATGCTGCGTTTTGCTGGGTCACATCGTCCATTTGGCTGATGGCTTGATTGACTTGCTCAATGCCGGCGGTTTGTTCCGCTGAGGCAGCGCTGATTTCAGACATCATGACGGTAACGCCGCGAATGGAGTTGACGATTTCTTCCATGGTCAGCCCGGCTTGCGCTACCAATTGGCTGCCGCCGGAGACTTTCATGACCGAATCGTCAATCAGATGTTTGATCTCCCCGGCAGCCGTCGCGGCACGTTGCGCAAGGTTGCGCAAGGTTGCGCAAGGTTGCGCACTTCGACGGCGACCACGGCAAAGCCTCTGCCTTGATCCCCGGCGCGCGCCGCCTCGACAGCGGCATTGAGGGCAAGGATGTTGGTTTGGAAAGCAATGTCGTCGATGACCGAAATAATATCGCCGATTTTGCGTGAAGAAGCGTTAATGTCCTCCATCGTTTGAACCACTTGACCGACCACTTCGACGCCTTTACCGGCTATATCGGATGCGTCAACGGCAAGTTGGTTAGCCTTTTTGGCGTTTGCGGCATTATGCTGCACGGTGGACGTGAGTTCTTCCATACTGGCGGCCGTTTGTTCCAGACTGGCGGCCTGCTCCTCGGTGCGATGCGACAAGTCGTTGTTACCCGAGGCAATTTCCTTGGCTCCGGTGTTAATGTTGTTAGTGACCTCTTTGATGCTGTTGACGATTTCTTTCAGTTTTTCCACGGTGGTATTGGAATCGTCCTTGAGTTGTCCAAACGTGCCGGAATAGTCATTGGTGATTTTTTCCGTCAAATCGCCACGGGACAGGGCTTCAAGTACGCGCACCACCTCATTGAGGCCGATTTCGCTGGTTTCCATAAGCTGATTGAGATTTTCGCCCAGTTGCTTGAAGAAACCGGCCTTGCCCTGTGTTTGGATGCGCCGGGTGAAATCGCCCATGACCGCGCCATGCACGATGTCAGCGACCTCTTTTTCCACGGCGACTTCGGCCGTGCGATCCAGCCATTCGGCCACCGCGCCCAGTCGCTGGCCCTGCTCGTTAATGACCGGACTGGCAGTCACGACCATGGAATGCCCGCCAATATCCATGCTTGCGGTGTAAGTGTCGGTTAAGGTGGAGAGCAATTGTCTTTGATGCGCAGGATTGACGTGGAAACTGTCAATATTGGTGCCGACCAGCGTAGCTGCTGAGAAATTCGGCAAGTGTTTGCGGATGTCCGTTTCGGCCTTGCTGAGAAGTTTGACTACCGATTTGTTGACGTAAATAATATTACGCGCATTGTCAGCAATCATCACTCCGGTACTGACGTTATCCAGGCCGATTTTAATGCGCAAGCTCTCATCGGCAATGCGTTTGTTTTCCGCCATGTCGAAACCGAGTTTAATCTGCATCGCTTTAATGGCATTCATTACCTTGCCGAGCTCATCCTGACGGTCAATTTCAATGGCCGTCGCATAATCGCCCTTGGCGATCTGAGTCATAGAGCGACTAAACGCGCGCAGAATGGCGTTGATTAGGGCCAGGCCCAGTAACAGCGACAAAGCGATGCCTGCCGTGAGCAGGCCGATAACGATGTTGCGAGTGCCGATAAAGCGTGATTGCGACTGTTCGAGCTTCTGCTTGGCGACGTCGATCTGAACTTGCAAAAGGTTCTGAATATCGTCACCGACGGGTTCATAAAGAGGCCTAACCTTATCCGTAATGATGCTATTTGCCAGAACCCTATCATTGGCACGCAGAGCGGCGATGGCCGGTTTCAATCCTTCCGTCACAAAGCGTTTTCTGTCTTCGGCGAACCTGTCCGCCATCGCTTTTTCCTCTGGAGACAAATCGGTGGACATATACCCGTTCCACGTCGAGCTGATTTTCTCGATATTTTGATCGACTTCAGTTAAGTTTTTTTGAAATTCCTCGGGTGAGGATGCAGATAAGCTGGCGGTAATGCGTATCCGGTTGGTTAGTAGTAATTTCTGGATAGTGGATATCTGCGTCATCGGCACGGTACTGTCGTCATACACCGTGCGAAGATCCTCATTGGACTTGATCATGCCAAGCAAACCTTCTCCGCCGATGATCAGCATAAATACGCACAGCAACCCGACAAGGCATAAAAACCGACTTTTGATCGTGAGATGCTTGAAAGGGTTCAATTTCCCCAAAAAAGTTGATTTAACGACTTTCCCGTTCTGGATTTTTAGATGACCGGCCTTGCCTTCGCGAAAGAGCTTGTAGGCGGCGCTTGCCGCTGCGATCTGCTCATAGCTGGGTTTGCTGCGCACCGACATATAACCGGCCAATTGTTCATTTTCATAAAAGGGCGTGGCATTGGCTACCACCCAGTAATAGTCGCCGTTTTTGCAGCGATTTTTAACCATCCCGGTCCATGGCCGATCCGCTTTTAGCGATTGCCACATATCCTCGAACGCTTCAGTCGGCATGTCCGGATGGCGCACTATATTGTGCGGCGCACCGATCAGTTCCTGCTTGGTAAATCCGCTAATCCTGAGGAAGTCTTCGTTGATATAGGTAATCATTCCCCTTAGATCGGTCTTGGAAACGACAGAATCATGTTCTGTAAGTGCGTACTCTACATCGGTTACAGGCATATTGATTTTCATAGCGGATTCCTTTGTTTGCTAACAACTAATCGATAAACTTTCAAGTAAACCGATATCGAGAATGATTGATTGTTTAATATATCGGCTGCCGGTTGCGCCGCTGTCACGGCTAGGTGATGGGCTCTGCCGCATGCGGGACTGAAGGCTGCGGACGACAAATAAATCCAACGGGATTTCAGCGCCTTGCAAGGCCAGGCAAAATAAGCGAATACGAAAGAACCGGAGCAACAAGCAAACGCTGACCGGAACAGCTCCGGCGTCCATCGGCTGCTGAAGCCATGGTGCAGCCATTGGATCTCAAGGGCGTGTTTAATCATGCCGTCCGTCTCAGCGGAATGCCGATAGGCTAAAGAGAAAAAAGAGAGACGGGCTGCAATCTACACGGCGTCCGAGATAGAAAAACATTGCGCCTATAGCACAGCTGAAAGACCTCCCCTGCTCAGGCCGGGCTTCAATACCGGCGATCATGCCGATTTCGTCGAACAATAGCCGCGGCTTTGCACTCAAGCGGCAAAGCGCCAAGGATATGTCAATTGGGGAATATTGCTCGGTAAAGCGAATTGCAAACAGCCTGAACACGCGCGTCTCCTGCCTTTTGGGCATTTTTCGTCAATTCCCGCTTATGAAAAAATCTACGGGTAGCTTAACGAGGCGTGTTCTGGGCCTCAAATATTCGGCGCCGGGGGCAGAGGCAAACCGAAATAATTATGTACCTTATAATCTACATACAGTCTAAAATCAAAAGGAATTTTTCCTACCTGCCAAGATTCAGGGCTTCGCTCGCCTTGATAACGTCTATCGCCAGTTCCGCCAGTCTTCGGCTCTGGCTGCGCGCGGTTTTACGCAACAGCTCAAAGGCCGCCTTGCGGTCAAGCCGGTATTGCACCATGGTGATACCGACGGCAATACTGATTTCACGCTCGCCATCAAGGGCGTTTTGCAACTGCTGTCCAGTCATCCGCAAGCTACGAAGCTCTGCGGCACGGGCCAGAGCCGCTTCGATGGCCGGTACCAGCTGTCTTGTATCGACCGGTTTCACCAGATAGCCCAGCGCACCGCATGCGGCGGCCTGCTCAACGATCGCCTGATCGCTGTAAGCTGTCAACAGCAGGAATGGGATATGGTCGAATGAGTGCAGCCGCTCCGCCAGTTCCAGTCCGTTCCTGCCCGGCATGCTGACATCAAGGATAACCAAGTCCGGTCTTTCTCCACTCGCCAGTAAGGCTTCCGCCTCGTCCACGGATTCTGCGGTGCTGACGGCATAACCGGCCTTGGACAGGCCTTGGACAGGCCTTGAGCCAGGGTTGCCAGCACCAGGCGTTCGTCGTCGACCAGTAAAAGGGTATGTTTGCTGTTGATAGTAGAGTTCATGTGAGCGATTCCGGTTGAATAACGGGCTCATCCAAGCCCAGCGTGGTGACGACAATGTCGCCTTGTTGTGCCCAAGCCAGTCGGGCGCCTGCTCGCGGCAATAACGATGCGACCAGTTGTAAGCCGGTGCCGAAGGCGGTTGTACCCTCCAACCCGAAGCCGACCGGGATCAGGCCGGTATTGCGGATCGTCAATCGAATCGAGTCCGGGTGCGGCTCATGACTGATCCTGATGCTGACCTGCCCTTCCACCCCGCCATGCTTGATCGCATTCCAAATCAGCTCATTCAATACCAGCGCCAAAGGTACCGCTTCCGCTTCGGAAACGATATAGGGCGCCCAAACATCCGGAATTTCGACGGTAACCGGCTTTTGCCATATCGATTCAATTCCTGCGGCTATAGCGGCAGTCAGTTCGCAGACCCGCACCAACGATGTGACGGCACGGCCTTGTAATCCGTGAATGACCGAGATGCTCTGCACTTGGCAGATAGCCTGATTGATGGGGTCGCTCATCTCGGGGTGTGTTTGGGCAAACTGGCTCAGTATGCCGGTAATGCCTTGCAGATTATTCTTGATGCGGTGATGCACTTCCCGCACCAGTATGTTGCGGTGCGCGGCCTCATTGAGCAGTCGCTGCTGTTCATGCAACTTGCTGTTGGTGGCATCGGTGATATTTCCTACGTAATGAGTGACCTGCCCGGCCTCATCCCTGACCGCCGTAATCATGACCTGTGCCGGGTAATCCTCGCCTTTTTTATGGCGCTGCCACGATTCGCCTTGCCATATCCCCGTGCTCCTGACTTCACTCCAGGGTAGTGGGTTAAATCTGTAATTATGCATGAATATCCAAGCCAAACTCGACCTTGTTAATCAGCAATCCTATAACCGTATCATGCAGGATCTCTACTTTCGAAAAGCAAATTGTTTTTCGTGTGAGC